>Ga0209676_1000192_pt1 | contig 137095 bp, 143 predicted proteins | sample AraplaCvi_mLB_r2_FD_184282 | JGI IMG/M metagenome (GOLD analysis project Ga0209676, IMG submission 184282) | Arabidopsis root microbial communities from North Carolina, USA - plate scrape MF_Cvi_mLB_r2 (SPAdes) (version 2) | ecosystem: Host-associated > Plants > Roots > Endosphere | place...
GGACCGGTGTTTTGCCTCCAGCTTCCTTCAGATTCCGCGTCGCCACGGACACCCTTGCTCTTGGCTAACCTCTACTTCTGTCTTCGGGGTTCGGGACTTGCACCCTATAGTTCATACACATGCCGGGCGCACATAAAAAAACGCAACACTTATATGTGCTGCGTTTCATCATTAAACGATAGTTCATTTTTTATAGAAAACATTGATATATCCTTGGAAAAGCTATGTAATTTATATTAGAAATGGTATAATAAAGGAGTAACAAAATAGAGGTTTCATGGGCGGTTAGCATACATTTCTTCACCTATTATCTTCAGTTTTTAAAGGGGAAGGAGATGCTGCTAATGACAGTTTTTGAAGGATTATCATTAATGATCAGTTTCGCTGGACTGATTGTTTCGATTATCGTCTTGTCATATACTTTTTCACAAAAAAAGTAAACCGCCCCCGCCTCCAAGCATTCGGGTCAGTTTACTTTCACTGAGTGCTAATCGCCTTTGAAGCGATTTGTTTTGTTACTGACCGAGTAGTGTTCCAGCACTATTCGGTCTTTTTAATCTGTTCCTTATCTGATTAAATTATAACATATTGACATTAAAATTCAAGATGTTTGAACTGTTCTAAGAGCAGTTTTGAATCTATGTAATCTCTTTGCAGCACCCCAATAAAAGGTATTCTGTCTTCAGGAATAACGTCCTTGATATCCAAGAAACAAGTACTCCATTTGCTCTTTATAACAAATCACTAACAAAGTTGATTAATAAAAAATCTAATCTCCTTTTCCTTTAAAAATGCGCTGAGTTGCTATATGTGCCCCCTGATCGTAGATACTGTTAAAAAAGTGATTCCTGGGTATGCGACTCGAGCTATCAGTCGGCCTACGTACATTCCCTCTGGTCCACAATGACGACCCACTTGAATGCTTTGCAGGCGACCTCAGCGCTTTTTCCGCTGCTTATGATATTGCTATGGTCGGCTGGCCTGACGTTAGCGGACAAATCTTCGTGGAAGAAGCCGCTCCGTTATTAGCATTGCCAGGACTCGCCTGAACCGATTGGGCACAAGGTCGGATTTTCGGCAACGGTGTTCCTGGCGGACCGGTGGTGATCCGCATAAACGCCCAGAGAAGTATTGTCATTGCTGACACAGTAGTGCAGGATCGACTGCGTCCTTTTATTGGCACAGGCGTCGTTCTGTATGGAAAACGCACGATGGCAAGTGATGACACCTTATCACTTCATGACATCAATTCAGAGCTCCAGTTTCTAACTTGACTTACTATAGAAACCACTTTTGACTAAATTAGACGACGATTATAAACATCGGAAATCCTCGCCAGCATCGCTAAATCAATCCCGCCGCCAACTACTATATAATCTTTGTCGGGTGACCAAAATTCATTACTAATATCTCCATTAGAGAATAATTTAAACTTCATTTACTTTTGTTTTATTTTTTAATTTTGCTTCACAACCAACACAAACATCACATCATAATCAACAATATTCGCTTTTGATTCTTCAAAAATGTCCCCACATATTGAACATGTAATATCTTCTCGGTCTAATTCATCGTAATTCGTGTCATCCTTTATAATTCGATATAAAGGTTCAAGTAAATCCAATAAGCGACGCTTCTTCCACAATCGCGCCCTTTAATTGAATAACTAAGATCTAACCTCACTCATAATATCACTTACTTCTTCTTCAACTAACGCACCTCTTCGTTTAAGTACATTTAATTACATACTTATAAAACTACTTTAATTTTTAGTGCTGTTTTGTATCCTTTAAGAACCTCACTGTTAGTATTTCTCGATCTTTATTTTAATTTTTATTTTTTCTTCGTTAGTTGTTACTGTTTCTGTTTCAGAAACATTCTTAATAGAATCTTCAACTATTTGTTGAATCAACGTATCATCAATTTTTGCATCCTTAGGGAAACCTACTGATACTGTTAATTCATCAGTACCACCATCTAACATTATTGCTAGTGAATCACTTTCAAGTTCCGTTTGTTCTGTAATACATACTATTATTTTATTTTTTAATTCAGATAATAACCCGTTTTTCTGAGAAACTACTACTTCCTGCTCGCTTTCTAATACCTTGGATGTATTACATCCAACTAATAAGATTGAACAAAATACAATTCCTGAAATTATAGCCTTTTTCATCATTTATAAATTCCCCTTTCAAAAAATTGCACATTACACAACAGTTTAATATTGGTCTGTTGTTGCTCCTAATGTAGCACCGCGAATCATAGATTCGTCACTAAACTTTTTTAAATCACTTGGTTTTCCTGTAACTATCACACCAATAATTTTTAGGTTTTGAGGTTCTAGTTTTATTTCGCCCTGATTAGTTATGTTAGTAATAATTCGCTCTGCATCTTCTTGATAATCACCACCATCTTCCTTTACCTTCTCTAAGATTGATATAAAGTTAGAGGCAGAATAGGTTTTTGCAATCCGGTTATATGAAAAGCCATATGCTTGAAAACCATGGATAGTAGCGTCTCGGAAATTCTCATCTTTGTTAAAATTATTATCATTTTCTATTTGATCTTTACTAAACGTATCTACCCAATACCATGCTAAATGTTCTTTAAATACCTCATTTACTTCCTCAATGGAGTATCCATCATCAAACGAAAAAGCCATTTCTACAACTGTGTTATCATCAATCACATTAAGTAACTTTCTATCATCAAATATTTGCTTATAGTTTACTTGTGGATGAAAAAATTCAACGACTCTTTCTCCTTCATAATACATAGGAATTCGCTCATCATCTGAGTAGCCTAAACCAGAAGGACCATTATTTGAAATAAGTCGAGACGAACCGAAAATAGTAAAAACTTTTTCCTGTTCCCCCCATGGAATTGGTACTCCTCCAACGATTTTTACTAACTTCTTTTTTGCTGTTGCAGAAGTTAGAGAATAATTAAATACGCCACCTCGCTCTTCGATGTTGGCACCCATAACTCCGTTCCAAGCCGAATCTAAGTCGGTCTCCTTTTCCATTTTTATTTTCATTACTGTATCGCCAATAAAATATAGTCCAAATAATACTATGACACTAATAACTAATGAAATGAGCACCATTTTTATTATTGAACGTTTCTTTGCTTTTTTTACTAAATCCTCAAATTCAAAATCTTTAGGAAAAAACTCATTTTCCTTGTTCATTTTCATACCTCCTATATTGTTCTATAAATTCTTTTCTTGCCCTATGGAGCACAGTCTTAATAGATCCTTCTTTCATGCTGTATAGTTCTGCTATCTCTTTTATTTTTAGTCCTGTACTATATTTTAGAAGAAGCAACTGCCTGTATTTTGGTTTTAATTTCGCTAAGATTTCATGTATATCTCTTTCGAGTTCACTTTGCATGAGGACTTTTTCAGGTGTTTCTTCCTCAAATATTTCCTGTACATTGAATTTCAATAATATATCTCTTTGTCTAGATTTTTTACGGGACAAATCATAATATTGATTTACTGCTACTCTAAATAGCCAACTTTGGATATTATCAATCTGGACTGAGTCTATGTATTGTAAAAACTTATACGCAGTATCTTGGATAATATCTTCCGCATCCTCCTTTGAAGCACCCATTTTTATTAGGTAAGAGTAAACAAATTTTAGTATCTCATTTAATTTTTTCCCCATCATGGAATCATTCATTTCAAACCTCCCACCTTTAAAACGTTTCAATACTAAAAAGGTTAACAAAAAATTACAAGTTTAGGTCGCTTATCCTCTTTAACGTATATTTCTTTAGTTGAGAAATAAAAAAAGAACTTGGCAAGAAAGTTGCACTTCTCGCCAAATTCATTAGAGAATAGATTGATTACATTTAATCAATCTACAATAGCCAATGTATATTTATGGTTAGTTTCATCTTTTTTACCCTAGATTTTTGTGATAGGGTTCACTCCAATCGATTCTAAACTCCCTTTATATGAATTACCAATATATCTTGAACTCTTCCTCCACAATCTGGCCCTATTACTGAAAAAGGCACAATTCCAATTCAAGAATTGCGCCCTTTTCTTGAATAATTATAATGACTTAGTACACAATCTTTTCACATTACGTATGGTGACCTAAGAATGCAGCTATTCTACTTTGTGGATAATAGGTTCGCTGGCCCTCCCTTATAAAAGAATCTTTTTATGACTGATTTAACACTTACCTTTATGTAAGTACCTGTAATAAAAGTGCGTACTTACATATTTTTAGCTTGGACTTTACAATAAAAATGAAATCAACTTAAGGAGGAAAAAACATTGAAAACTCTTGTTATCATAACACACCCAAGCTTAGAAACATCTGTTGTTAATAAGCGATGGGTAGAAGAATTAAAAAAATATCCAGAAAAATATACTGTGCATGAATTGTATAAGGTATATCCGGATGAAAACATAAATGTGGAAAAAGAACAAAAATTGATTGAAACTCACGGGAACCTTGTTTTCCAATTCCCTGTATATTGGTTCAACTGTCCTCCTCTCTTAAAAAAGTGGATGGATGATGTTTTCCTTTATGGATGGGCTTATGGTTCAAAAGGAGATAAATTAAAGAATCGTAAAATTGCTTTAGGGGTATCTGCCGGGATCAAAAATGTGGATTATAGTGAAGCTGGAAGATACCATTATACACTTGAACAAGTGTTACGTCCGTTTGAGACGACAGCCATCTATTGTGAAGCAGATTATCGTTCGTTCTTTGCGTTTTATGGAGCAGAATTTGAGCCATCTGTAAGCGAAATAGAAAAAAGCACTCAAGATTATTTAAATTTCATTGAAAATATGTAATGGGTAACTTTTATAAAAGTTAAAATAAGAAGTACCTCCTAAACAAGAAGGTACTTCCTTTTTACACTATGCCTATTTTGTTACATTCTAGAGCTTAAAAATTATTTTTCTCTCCCCAATTGCACATCATATCTAACAATGGAATAAGTGAGCAACCACGTTCAGATAATGAATATTCAACTTTTGGAGGTATTTGGGGAAATTCTTTGCGTATAATAAGACCATCTTCCTCAAGTTCTTTTAACATAACACTTAATGTTTTAAAGGGAATAGTCTCAATACATCTCTTCAGCTCATTGAACCTCATAACCTTATTTTCAGACAACCAATACAAAATAATCATTTTATACTTACCACCTATTAAGGATAACGTATATCCAAAACCAGTGTTTTTTAGTTCTACGCCAGTCGGAACACAGGTTTCTCTCACAATCATACTCTCCTTTTAATAAGAATATCCTATCAATATGAATACTTTATAGTAATTTACTATGCAATCTTATCACAAGAATATAAGGTAAGATCACTATAAAATTTTGTTATATCTTTAATTCGAATAAATATTTTAACAAAACACCCCTGTTAAAAAACTTAGTCTTTATTCAACAATCTGGCCCGATAGTTGAACAGGAATTTACTCTATATAGTCAATTAACTTTGCAGGAACTTGCTCAAAAATATAAACTTCAGGGTTATTAAAAGGCTTATTTTTTAAATAGTCTTCGAGAGTGTTCATACTTGCCCAATAATTTTTCATTAAATCTTCCTTTGTAGGTAATCCCTCAATAATACGCCCCTTGCCACCATCATACATGTCCTCAATATAAGCAAATAAATCACTTGATATATCTCGGTTAAAAACTAAAATTTTATCACTAAACACTGGAAATCGATAGTGAGGACTTTCGTAGGCTTCCAAGTCTACTCCGAAAGCAACTTTAAAATCAATCCATTTTGGTAAATTTGCTGGTCTGAAACACTCCGTTAAATCTGGAAATAGATTAGCACTCTTGGAATACCACTTAGTTGCCGTCTTGTAATTTAATCCTTCTTTTAATACGATTTTGGGACTTATATTTTCGTAGATATCATTGTTAATAACAATATGATATAAAAACAAACGAGTTCCTCCTTTCCTTAAATAAAGGTTCCTTAAAAAATCCTCAATTAAACTACGCTCTATTTTCATTCGTTAAAAACGAATAGAAGTTTTGATTAAAAACTAATTTCTCATGAAAAGTTTACAAAAGTCCATTACCTGCTAAATGGCCCGTTCGTGTATAACCGTTGTCCCGTTAATGCGCTCGAAAAGGTCTAACCCGAAACTTTCTAATTCAAATAAGTTTAAAACTTCATTAATTGAAGTACAAACGCACCAAAACGTTGTTTGGGACATATGGATTCTAGGCAGCAATCCCTTATTCAATTGAATAAGGAGTGTTATCTTACGGGAGCGTAAAACAAAAGAGCCTGTGAAAAATTCAATAGGCTCTTTTGTTAAATTTATTTCTTTTTCTTTATAGAATGGTCATGTTGTCTAACGTATGTATGTCTTAAATACTTACCATTCACGATAAAGGCTATAATATTATATAGGTCTTTGAAATATCTATTTGCTATTCGTTTACTGGCTTTTAAATCCGATTCATCAGATGCAACATGCATATGGAAAGGTTCAGTTTCAGTCTGATGTTCCTTATTTTCATGCGGTTCTGAGTGAAACTTCATGATTATATTACCTTTGTTATCGTAATAATCATAATGGTAAAAATCAACTATATCCTCTTTAATATATTCCTGACACGTGAGCTTAGACATATCCGTGAAAACAATAGTCTTTCTAATAGCTCCCGGTGGATCATTCTTTAAACCAACACAACCATTTCTTATCTCGATAATTTCTTCAAACTCACCCTCAATAACGAGGAAATTAGTCTTGGGTATTCCCGTAGACATTTATAGTCTCTTGTCTCCGTAAAAAATATTTCCACGCAGACATATCTGTTCTTTCTTCAGGTGTCATTTCATCTAATGACTTTTTCCCTAACGTCTTTGTGAACTCGCCTTTGTACTTTTCTTCGTACATTGTAAGTTGGTTGATAATAAAGAGTGGTTCGTTGGTGTCATATAAATTTTCCCCAGATTCAGCTTGCTCCATTTCATAGAACTCAACATATTTAGAAACGGGAGATAGTTTCCCATTTCTTGCTTTAAACATAGTGTTGGCGGGGATTCGGATTTGTTTATTTGTTTCGTCACGTTTAATTCCAATGAAACGTCCTTCATTAATCCAGTTATTAATCGTTGTAATAGATACCCCAAAATATCTTGCTAGTTGGCCAGTTGTATAGGCTGGTGCAAAGTCACTTTCCTCGGCGGCAATAATTGCCATGTATTCCAAAATGTCATTTAAATAAGATTGTACTTTCTTATCGTCTTCTAAGACAGATTCTTGTAATTGACTGAAATTTAGCTTGTTCACGTTCGTCTTGTCCAAAAAATTTACAAGCACTTTAAAGAACAGTAAACTTTCGCTTTGGTCTTGAAAAATACGTTCAGTCAATCGGTCTTTACGTTTTACAAATTCTCTTTTTTCAAAAGTAGTAAGCATAATCATCACCTCTTTGCCTCCTATCATACACTAAACTATAAGTAAACTGCAAGTAACTGAAAGTTAACTTCTATCATTTTACTCAAGAGTTTTATACTTTATACCCGAAATCATACATTTTAAAACAAAACTACAACACAATAAACAAAAAGCATGGCAACTGTTATTATAAAAACGGTTTGCCGTGCTAATTCTTAATTAAATACTCTGTGTCGTCCACACTTTCTAATTCTTCAATCTGTTTAGTCATTATGAAGTTCATTCAACCGCTACTTATTAATACTTATTATATTCAACAATAAAGAATCCCTTAAAAACGTCCATAAACTTTCATAAAGGAATGTAATTCAATAATATGGCCCAATTGTTGAACAACAAGTTAAACAACACTCTTCAACTAAACTGCACCATTAGTTGAACAAGAAAAAGATGGGATCGCTGTGGAATCCCATCTTGAAGTAAAGCACCCCGTTCGTATTATAAGGTCAGGCAGCTTTTTTAAATTCTATTGCCCTCGATAATTAATTATAGGGTACAGTTTAAAAATTAAGTTCGGCTTTTTTAAACATTGAACTATTAAACATATCTACATAATTTAAAGTGATATTATTAATCTCGTTCTTCAAGCCAATTATAAAACTGGGGTGCTTTTCTATTCTCTTCAACAAATAGTATATTTATTTGAGCCAGCATATTCTTTAAATTAGTAATAAGAAAATCAGCCCTGGATGCAGAGACTTCTTCGGATTCTATTTCTTGTTCAATTTCCTTGGCCGATGTTAATAAGCTCAATCCTTTATCCCGTTTCTCGGTATCATTCATACCTATTATTTTAAATGTATCTTCCATAATCGCATTAAGGTACTTGTGAATTTCATTCAGTTGATTTGCACTCGCTGCACTAATCACCTCGCCCTTAGACCAATAGATTTCAAAGTGAGTAATACTACGTCCACTCTTAATTTCTTTATAATCCACTTCTAATTCCGTATAGTTATTGATTTCATTAATAGCCACATCTAATACTCTTTTTTTGAATAGACCCGTATTTTTTACATATGACTTATTTTCCTCAACACTAAATAGGTTTAATAGTTCTTCTCGTTTCAAGCATTTGGTCCAATAACCGTAATGTGCTTTTAAATACTCATAGAGTTTCCAAGAGTAGCTACTTTTAAATTTTGCGGTAATTTTCAGATCCAATAATACATACTTTTCTTTCAATTCAATAATGTGAGGGATCATATACTGTGACCATTCAAAATTGAACAACCCAGATTTATATGTAATTCGAACAAAAACATTCCAATAATCAAATTCGTCATTTGTTAGATCTTCAGTAGCAGCGATTTTTAAATCTATTAGTTTTTTTGCATCTTCAGAAGCTGATTTTGATGGGTACTTTGATATGTCGAAATATTTTTCGAACTCGTGTTTATGGAAAGACGTATTTGTTTTCTTTTGTGACGAATAGATAGCAAAAGAAAGTAACTGCATTTGTTGAAGGGTTAATCCGTTATTCAATTTGGACATGGATAACTCATTGCTTTTAGCAATAGAATTTTCGTTAGAAACAATATTTGACTTTGGATTTTTTCTCAAGTAATCACCTCATGTTCTATTGAAACAAATTATACCTTTATATTGTAACGTATATCAACCCTTGTAACAATAAAGTCATTCTTTTGTTGAAATCAGTTGTTTTTTATCTAAGAGTGTAGAATAACATTAAAATTTATAACCTAAACACAAAAAAAAGAATAAATAACCATATTGTAACGAAGTAAGTCACGTGTTTCAATTGAAGGGTACTTTTTGTTTCGATAGGGTATAATTTGTTTCAACAAGAGGGTACTTTTTGTTTCAATAGGGTATATTTTGTTTCAACAGGAGGGTATTTTTTGTTTCAATAAGAGGATACAATTTGTTTCAACAGGAGGGTACTTTTTGTTTCAATAAGAAGATACAATTTGTTTCAATAGGGTATTTTTTGTTTCAATAAGAGGGTACAATTTGTTTCAATAGGGTATTTTTTGTTTTAATCTAGGGGTATATTTTGTTTTTATAGAAGGTATTTATTGTTTTGATAAAAGGTATAATTTGTTTCAATAGCGGGTACTTTTTGTTTCAATTAAAGCGTCTCAACCCATGATATATATAGCTTTCTATTAAAGACAATATAATTAATATCTTTAATTTAATTAATCTATTAAAATAATATAATTAATATCTTTTAATAATTTCATATTGAAGTATAGTTAATGAATTAATTTTATTCCTTGTAAAGTATACACATTATTACTGTAAAATATACATCATCAGTAGAAGGTATGTTACTTTGCATACAACAGATAAGAAATTTTACGATTCACCTTATATATTAGATTTATTATATATTCATTCCTTCAAAAAAAGAGAAGGAAGAAAGAAATGTTACACCTGCATTTACAGCCAAACATACATGATATGGTTTTAATCTACTCTTATTTTTGATTTTTCCATGCCCTGTACCATTAGGAATTTCTAAGTTCAGCAATACCGATTACTATTTGCCCTAAATTACTTAATGTTCGTTTAAGAGTTTCATATAAAAGATTGAATAAAGAAATATTTATAATCAATCTTTTTCAAATGTGCAGTAAAAAAATGCAACCACTCCTTCAGGAATGGTTGCATTTTTTATTGTTGCACTTGCTTTTCAAAGTTTTCAATACCATGTGCTTTTTTTACTGCAGTTGAAGCCCCGTATAACCAATAAGTACCTACAGCGGAAGTAATACCTGTTGGTGTATAACCTAGACTAGAATAAGTCGGTAGCTTTAAGTCGTCGATACTTCCCTCAACTCCAATATAATCTACTTGTTGAGGGTACATATCCGCGAATGCATTCAACCATTCGTTATTAAAAAATAAGTTTTTAACATCTGTACTATATGTACCGTTTTTATTAGCGTTCCATTGAGTTTCACCCATCTGAGTTCGAATTAAAGGTAAAGCATTGAATGTATATACACCACTAATTGTTGCTTTACGAATTGGACCACCATAAGTCATTGATGTATCAATCGCTGTTCTTGCAGCACGATTATCGAGATATGTTTTCGCAGATAACCATCCACCTAGAGAATGTCCAGTTAGGTACCATTTATAATTTTGATATTTTGGGAATTTAGTATAGATATAATTTAAATATAAATGAGCTTGGATAAGTTGACCTGGTTTATCATTTTCTAAAATGTTTTTTGCAGTCCAATAATCCTCACTTGTTTGCGAACCCGCAAATGCAATAAATAACTTCTGACTTCCTTCAGCTACAACGGCCATTGCCTTAAAACCAGTATTATCTAATCTACTTTTAGGACTTTTCATTGGGTGATTATATTCAGCTTGTACATCAATAGCATCGATTACCTGAAATTTATTAGCACCATGTACAACATTGATATTATGTTGAATTTGCTGATCTGTAAGATCACCAACATCATATACTTGTGCAGAAAGATCATAGTACAATCTGTTATAGTTGTCAGCATATCCTGCTTCCGCCTCACTATTAACTGCTAAACTAGCACCAAAAATACATGCAGAAAGTGCAAGTACAGAGCCAAATCGTGTTAATTTTTTCATGAAATTCCTCCAAAATGTTATTTATAGAAACAATAGAAATAAAAATATTAAACTATTGTATCTTTATACTATTATAGTATAAAAAATACTAAATGGAGTTATCATTTAGTCCGTTTGAAAATAGGTGTTATATGATAAGATCATGATAGATAAAACAAGATTGCTGAGAACCTCTATGCGTAAGTTACGAAGAAAGCGAAAGAATTTCGCCATCTACTTTGAAATGTAGTTAAGCGACTACGTTCGCTTGATACTCAATGAAACTACATGACATAAGGCAAAATAGAAAACCCTTGATATACAAGGATTTTGATTGTGAAATAAAACATATAATTTCTGAAAAATAAATCATTAAACCTCCCCTCTTATCCTGGATTATTCATCAACAAAAAAAATCCCACGGAAGTGCGACTTGTCGGGTTTTCCATATGGGATGATTAATGCTATGGAAAACGATAATCATGAGTAAATACAAAATACTTATGGGCAAAAGATATTGCTCAATTACTTGATATTTCAACGTCCAACCTTAGAAGATGGTCAATTGATTTAGAAAATGCAACGAACTTGCTGAAGCATTTAATAGAGGTGTCTTTACAACTGACTTTTACATAATTATTATTAAAATAACGGCGCGTGAAACGACTTGAGCCGGACTATTTGTTTTGAATTAGATCGTAATCCTTAATCCTTCTGGATGATGGCTTTTGATTATACATTCCCATACTAATTAAGTTGACATAGCAACTGAAAGAGGTAGTGGTGACAAAGAATAAACCCTTGTCATCACTGCCTTATTTGAGATCACTAATTGCGACCTCGGTCTGGTCTAATTATGACAATACGACGAAGACAGCCTAATGGTAATTATTTACATTGAATAACTTAGAATAGTGTGTAATCGCCAAGTAGAAATGAACACTCTCTTACCAAACATGCTGAATAAGACTGAACACTATTTTTCAGTAAAGTGTTCAAAGTTATCTGACGGTTATATATGGTTTATAAAAAAGAAAAAAGGAAGTGACTTTTATGAGGCAATATGATGGGCAAGTTCCGCCTCTTCCTTATGGACCTTATACCTGTAAGCAGGGTTATGTCTGGAGGGAAGCAGTTTCTGGTGATTTTGTATGCGTAATTCCACAAGATCGCCAGGAGGCTGCTAATGAAAATGCACTGGCTTCGATTCGTCGGGAACCTGGAGGAGGAGTCTACGGGCCAGATACATGTAAGCAAGGCTTCGTTTGGCGCGAGACGCGACCTTCAGATCATGTCTGTGTCCCACCTAATCGTCGTGATCAAGCCAGAGTCGACAATAGTTTAGCAGCTTTCAGAATGGAGTATCCGCCAGCTGCCCCTAGCAATGGTATAACAGCCTGGGACGAATTGATTGGGACACCTGCGTCTTTTGAACGGAGAATTCTTGTCTCCGGGACTTTCACTCCTAATAAGGAAGTGGCATTCTATCTGTACGGTGACAGATACGGGTGGTCAAACCGTTTGTACCTCATCCGAAAGATTACAGCTGATGCCTATGGAAAGGTGCCTCCGATAATCGCCACGTCCCATTGTAGTTTTTATCAAAGTCCAACTCAAATGCCTGTTATTGTTGTTGATGAAGGAACTGGTATCGTGAGTAATGCAGGAATGGTTGCCAATCATCTTTGTATTTATAATTAAAAATGGATTGAGTAGATTTCTCGTGTAAAAAAGGCTCTAGGGTGGCCTAGCGAAGAAATTTATCATCCAACAAGAAAAAATGTTGAAAAAATTAAGCCAATAATTAGAGAAAAATAAGAAAAGTTTTTGGCAGAAGTTATTCTCAAAATAAATCTTATTTATACATTTCTATACACTATTGGTTGACATAACATTAGAAGTAGGCAGTAACGATCAAGGGCAAACCCTTGTCGTTACTGCCTTTTCATGTTGGACATCTGGTATTATCTATGCAGGATTTTATACATCGTTGGCTTGACAGCGTTTTAAGACAGTCTTACTACCTGGAATGTGTATAAAATACTGCATAGACTTTTGTTTGTTCAACCAATTCCATTTAATAAATCTCAGAGGTACAGTTAATCAGGACATTGGTTTTTTCTCTTTCTGTCTGATTCAAGGCTAATTTTTCTTCGAGCCCTTATTTGACATTATAAGGAATATAACATATAGAATTACTGCAAGTTCTGCGATAGGCAAGTGGAAGTACCAAACTCCTCCGAATAGCAACAATTTTGTTATTGGGTAGCTTAGTATTAAAGATGCTATTCCTCCCAGTATATAATTAAGCGATTTTGATAATTGAAAAATCTTACAAAGAATTTTATAAAACATAAAGCCACCAATAGCGCTAATAAAAATTGCTAAAACAAACAGATAGAAAATAGTTATATACATGGCTAAAATCCCCCTCTTTTAGATTTTTATTATAGTGTTAATATGTAATGTAATATTAAGTAGTATGGGTTTGAACGCTATAATTAAAAATTACTATAGATTTTACTCATGTCTTTAAATACCCTTTATAATAATTTTATAGTAACACTTTTGCTGTTAATTAGATCTTTAAATTAAACAAACAGACGATCTGATGGATCGTCTGTTTGTTTAATCAAGATTATGAATCGTATGAAAGCCCTTGATCTACTGATTTCTTCATACCTAGGGAAAGAAAGTACGGTGTATCTCAGTTTTTCGAGGATCATAGGAGTAAACTAGCTCTGGCCCCTTATTTTTACCATTAATGTTTCTCCAAAATTCTAAGGCTGGAAAGGCTGTATGTTTTCCGGTAATACGAACACTGCCTACACGTGTTACTTTCAAAGTAAACTCATATTTAATAGGTGGCGCAACGACTACTCCCGGATTTGAGACACTATGGGTAACAGTAAGGTAAAGAGCATCGTCACTTCCAACTTTTTTTTTGTACGTAATACCATTAGTAGAAGCTGTACCTTCATCAAAGGGCAAACCCTTGTCGTTACTGCCTTTCCATTTGAATAATTCATGATTATGTATACAAGATTTTATACATGGTTGATTTAACAGTATTTTTCGATTGGATCACCAACCGCAGCATGTATAAAATCCTGTATATTTCACCTGCTACTCATCCATTAAATCATCTTCAGCAGTAAAGCTGATCCCAAGGAGTCACCCAGCCTAAAATGCCCTCTAAACATTTAATGCCAATCATTTATCTTATGAGTATCGTGTTTTATAGAACCATTTATTTGGCGTTTTAAAGCATCAGCTAAATTTAAAGATTGTAAACAATTCCAGAAAACTTCTCCATATGTTTTTGCAGCTAAAGGAATAGCACCTATAGCTGCTGCTATTGTTGCTTCGGGACCTACAACAGAAGAAGCTGTAGCAGCTCCGTAAATTATTTTTCCAGCAGCAAGTGCACCAATTTGATGACAACGTTCAATTTCTTTTCTTATAAATTCCTCTACACTAGCAGGATATGTTAAATCTACATATACTCTAAATTTACTTGTTCTTGTCTTTTTACATGGTACCTGATAACTCTGTTTGCACGTTCTTGTTGGATTAGACCAGGTTGGGCAAGGAACCCAAGTCCATCCCCCTTCACACATCTCCCCTTTAAATTCTGGATAATCAAAAGAAAATAACGTTTTAGTTAATGTAGCCATGTATATTTCACCTCGCAATCAATACATACAACCATAATATGTATTAAAGCTTTAAGGCTTAAAGGCTTTTGCACGCTTAAACGTTGCAAAGGTCTCGATGCTTTTTGAAAAGGCAGTAACGACAAAGGGTAAACCCTTGTCATTACTGCCTTTTCGATTAAATAAACATTTATTATGTATACAAGATTGATTTTATACATCATTGTATTCATATTCCAAATACAGACATTCCTAGATAAACCATAATAAAACTAATTAAAGCACTTGCAAGAATCAAACTATATTGAATAATTTTGTCTTTCTTATTAGGCTTATCTTTACTTACAGGTTTCCCTTCTACAAAAGCGACTATTTGACGATAAGTTTTTAAGTTGTGCCCTTTTTTTATCTTTTCAAGCTGCAGTGATGAAAACATAAGCAAAATGAAATGTACCAAAGGGATTATAAGACCATAATTATAGTTTATCTTTTTCGGATGGTCCTCGAATTTTTTGAAAAGGCTGGTCATAGCCAAATGCTTCGATTTCCACGATAATAAATAGATTTTCAGCGGATTGCTGTTGAACGAGAGCTATGCAAATCTTAATCATCGACAGTTAATAATCGAATCATGGTATCACTCCTAACGTACATCAGCAGAATAATAACATGCTAATAGATATCACTTTTCAGAAAGAGTACTATTTAAAGATAATGTCTGATGTAGATGCTAGTGCTTTCATAAATGCTTTTTTGTAGCCATATGAATAATGACAAATAGAGCCATTTTTCATTGTAATTTTTCGATAGGTTGAGTCAATCTTATGAATATGCTGCAAATTAACAATATACCCGCGATGACAGCGGAAAAAGCGATTATCTAATTGCTGTTCAATATCTGTTAAATTGCTAAAAAATTCATAGACACCACTTTTCTCCTTCAGCTCAATTTTATGTGCAATTGGTGATGTGGAGAAGCAATAAATATCATCAAATGGGATGAATTTAATATGTTCCCCTATTTTCACTTGAAAAGTCCTTTCAATTTGTTGGGTATGTCTATTTTGATGTTTTTGATAAGCAACATGCAAGGTGTCGATTAAATTTTCAGCTAAATCTGGCTCGCTTTTAACAATAAAGTCCAGTGCAGCTACTTTGTACGTAAATGTTAGCCTTAACTTTTCCGGATATGTGGTAATAAAAACAATCGTTGCAAAAAAATCTTTACTGCGTATAGTATTTGCCAGTTCTAAGCCATTTATCTCATGTCGAAGCTCGATATCCAATAAATAACAATCGGCTCGGTGTTCCTGTATATATGTAAGTACCTCAGATGGATTAGAGGCGATCAATGCAATCTCAACATCCTCATATTGAAATAAAGAAGAATGAACAATAGTCGATTGCAAAAATTTCCGTTGCTGTGCATCATCCTCACAAATAACAATTTTCATAGTAGACACCCCTTAGAAAATTTGTAACTCCTGAATAAAGCGTTGTTTTTCAATACGTGTGTTTAATGTAACATTAGGATAGGTCTGTAAAATTCCCTTCACATTGGCTAAACCAATCCCTCGGTCTTCTCCTTTAGAAGAGGATTGATAATCAAAGATAGTTGAAATATTGAAGGTTGCATCCTGTAATGGATTGTCGATAACGATAACAATATGGTCATTTGAGGAGAGAATAGCAATATGTACAACTGAATCGGCTTTCGCAACACTCGCCTCAAGAGCATTATCAATCAAAATGCCTAGCACCCTCGTTAAATCAATAAGACTCATATTAACAGAGGATATCGTATGTGGAATTTCAATCGTGACCCTCTGCTGTAAACGATTCGCTAGTAACAGCTTAGAGGATAATAAGCCTTTTAGCTCGACGATTTGCAAATTTTCCAATGTACCAATCATTTTACTTTTGAATAAGGTCTGTTGCTCCACCTGCATAATATGCGAATAAAAATATTGCTTTAATCCCTGTATATCCTCTTCTTCTATATAGTTTTGCAACGACATTAAAATATTTATATAATCATGGCGGAATTTTTGCATATCTGTATTCGCTTGCTCCAATACCTGCATATATTCAAAAAATTGCTGCTGTGTCACTTCCTTTTGCCGAATCGTTTGCATTTTGTTGCGATTTGAAACAAGTAAGCTAACAACAAGCACTATCAATAACATATAACTGCCTCTGAAACAATTAGCTTAATACCATATTCAATTTTTAGCTTCTCAGTTTGTGTATGAGATTCAAGTGTAAATAGATTGACTAGCTGATCCTCTATATATTTCATAAACGTCCACCTTTCTTTCCTATTTTACACAAATTCTACAATAATGGAATTTATTTTCCTGAAATATTGATTTTTTTTCCTATTTTTTATTATAATAGTATGAGTTAGCGTTAAGGATATATAGATTACTTTGTAAGAAAAAACACTCTTTACAACATATTTTTCGTGTATTCTTTTTACGTAATATGATGCAATTAGCAACATATTTCTAAAAGAAACGCGAAGGGAAAGATGTAAAATGAAAAAATTATTATTAGGCTGTGTAGTAGCATCCTCTTTGGCTATTCCCAATTTAGCTTTTGCTGCTAATTCAAATGAAAGTATTGAAACGAGTACAGACAATGAAGCGACTATTCCTGCATACATGGCTCCAGGGACAGTAATTAAATTTAATGAACAGGAAGAATCTGTTATTCTGAGAGAAGGAGAAGGAAATAAAAAAACAAGTTTAACGCAACAATATAGACTTCAAGCAGACGAAACAGATTTGCCAGTTATAAAACCAGGTATGACAGTGGTCTATGATGCTTTAGGTGCACCAATAGTAGTTGTTCCAGAAACTAGTGAATCTATTAATGTTGAAATGAAAGAAATTAATCCGCAACAAGGAATACAACCTTTAGCCGTAAAAACAGAAACGGGTGAGGTTTCTTGGTTTGATATTTGGGCAGAAAGTGGGACAGCATCTGGTTCAAAAGCGAATGATGGTGCGGCTCATAAAACTATAGCTATGAAGACATATGTTAATGTAAAAAGTAACAAAAATTCAAAAAAGACAACAGTTTTAATTTTAGATAGAGGACCGTATGCAAAGGGAAGAATTTTAGATATGTCTAAACAATCATTTAGTAAGCTACATACTACAAGTACGGGAGTATTTAACGGTACGATTAGTTGGGATAGTAAATAATTCCTTCTCATTTTATTTGATATGGAAAGTCAGTTTACACAATCTTTTCTGGCGTAAACTGACTTTTTCAGTGATTCTGATTGAAATTAGCTCTTCTTAATTAGGGAAATAGGCTATATAAATTTAAGAAATAACTGATTTTCTTATCAAAATAATATTTAGTATTTTGATGTTTTTTGGTATGTGATAATACAATTTCTAAAAAAACTTCGCAAAGGATGAAGTGCATAATGTATAGATCTGTTTGTAAATACAGGAAAAAAACAATGGGTACTTCTGTAATCATTTTTTTATCGTTAGTATTAGTTTTGTTTGGATGTCAAAAGAAAGAAGATACCAGCCTACCTGTTGGTGATCCACCTGTTAGTGATCCCCATGTTGATGATAATGAAGAACTCATTGTTTCTGTATTTGATAAGGAAGGCAAAAGTAGTGTAGTGGAGATAAATGCTGAAAAGAATGTAGAAAACGAATTAGTTAATAATGAAGAGGTTTGGTTACATGCATCACTTTCAGACAATAAACAATATCTTGCCTATACAAGTGCAAAAGGTGAAGGACCTTGGGAGATTTATTTATTAGACAGAAACGATAAAAAAACTTATCAAGTTACAAATGATACTTTAGGACAACTTATTCCTAGATTTGGTGATAACAACACCATCTACAGTGAAATACTAGGGGCAACATTCCCTGTATCCAAGATTTCGAAAATAGATGTAAAAAAGAAGAATTCTATTGTATTTGATACAAAACAACCTGACCGTGCTGTAGAAATGTATGATACTTCTAAAGACAAAATTATTGGTGCATTTGTCTCTGAGGAAGAGAATACAGCAAGAAGGAAGGCTGCAAATGATGCTGGTGTACCTTTAGGGCAAATTGTCTATTCAATATATGAAATGAATTTAGATGGCTCTGACATGAATTTGGTAACGAATATAAAAGCCGTCAATATTGATTCGATGGCATTTGGACCTAATGGGAATACTGTTATTCTTGGAGGGGCAAATATAAATAAAGATGAAGGAAGCGGCATTTATCAGTTATCTCTTACAGACAAAAAATTAACTACCATATTAACAGATCAAATGATTAATAAAAGTAAGGATCCCCTATTATCAGAGATTGGTCAAAGAAGGCTAGCGGTATTGTCAAAAAATGAGCGTTTTATTTATTTTTCGGGTATACCTAAAAATGCAGCAGATGTTAGTTTTGACGGTATAATTTCTAAAATACAGTGTATATATAAGTATGACTTGGATAATAAAGAAATAACGAAAGTATATGAGTATAAAAAACCAGCTTTTATTACGGATATGACGGTTACATATTAAAGTATGTAGTTGTTCAGTCAAAACAAAATCCATGCTTTTGATAAATAAAAGCTACTAGATGTATTATAGTTGCATGGACATACCTCGGTTAAAACAATAGCGTTGAGAGTAGGAAATTGCTTGTCTAACCATGAGATAAAGAAAAACACCTTTCATTGAATAACGGGTATTGAAACCTGAAATAATCAATGAGAAGGTGTTTTTCTATGGGAGCTTGTCCCCTTAGATTTTTTAAGAAAGCGAAAGAAGAAGCTATACAGAAGTTCGCTCTATATTGAAATATAGTTGAACGACTACGCTTTGACTACGTCCGATTGATACTCAATGAAACTATACGACATAAGGCAAAATTAAAAATGAGTCCGGTACAATATACAATACCGAACTCATTTTACTCAAGCTGCCTAATGAAATAACCGTGTCTAACTTTTAGGGGTCACTTCAATCTTGATCTTACTTCCTTTATTTACCTCTACGCTGCTGAATCGTAATATTCAACCTAATCAAACTATCAGTTGTATTGGGAATGCACAATTTCCAAAAGGCTTTATCTAAATTAAATTTAAATACAATGTTGGGAGCTTATCAACATTCAATGTAATATTAATAAAATTAAGCTATTTTTCAAAGACTAGGAGGAGTAAGTCCATTAAGAATAGGAGTTACTACAGTACTACCTGTTCCAAGGCGAACTTGTTGAACTTGCAGTACTTTTACTGTAAGATCCAGAACAATTTTTTCACGTAATGTGCTGAAAGTACCTTCTGGTGATGCCATAATTGGTGAAAAATCAAGTTCAAAGAAGTTTGCAGCGACTAACTCGCCAAATGGTTGTTCATTGTATTTAATGAGATTTTGGAAGAAAGCCTTATCTAATCTAGCATCCAATTGAGTTCTTTCATTAAGGAAGTTCGCTTCGGCAAACTCAGAAATTCCAAATATTGGAGTAGGCCCTCCAGGAGTTTGTGGGAAAGTTAGATCTGTAAAACCAGAAAACTCAACATCTGCAATTCTATCTTGAAGTGCCCCATTACATGCTGATGAAGCATATTCTATATTTTTGCGAATATGTCCTGCTACAAATAATTTAGCTCTTGTTACCCTAAAAAAGTCAGTGTTATCAATACGTGCAAATCTAACAGGCACTAATTTAACTTGATTTAGGAATACATTTTTTTTCACTCTTTTGATTTCAGTTGCAGCAGGATTTAGCGTAATATCTGATTCCACAACTATTTGAAGTGTTGGTTCTGCAAGTACAACTGGAATTTTGACAGTTGGAGCTGTAACCGGTGTTGCGAATAGTGGAGTAGCCTCACTATTTAATGGTATTTGTTCAGTTGATGTTACTGGACAAGGTAGCATTTGATTTTCTAATTGATCACTCAAAAAGATTCCCTCTTTTCATTTTTTTAGTATTAGAAAGTGCTCTCTATATTGCTAGAATATGTAGCGATTAAATCTATGTATGGACGTGTATACTAGTTTTTTCTGATTTTAAAAATGAGATTTTTGAGTTGAAAGATATGGATAGGCTACACCAATCGGCTCACTAAACAAAAAGGGCATCCCCATTTTACTCCTACATATTTTTTATTAGGATGAATATCTCATTAATTTTCTACAACTATATATAGATTGTAGAAAGGAGTGAAATCATTATGTCTGGATATTGCGGTAGTGATTATGGTTCTGGTTCTGGTTCATCATTTGCTCTAATTGTTGTTCTATTCATTCTTCTAATTATTGTTGGCGTTAATATCCAATACCAACGCCTCTAATGCTCATAACAAATATACAAACTTACCCTTTCTTTCTAAATCTTATTTAGGGGTCACTATCCTCCGTGTGACCCTTTTAATATTTTCTTTCTCAAAATCCTCAGATTGTTCATTAGTTTGCTGCAGCATGTGAAGACGCTGCGGCTTTTTAAAATTTATTACTCAGGCTATGAACTATACAAACACGCTATCACATCATATTAATAATAATGTAAGCTAATTTTGTCTTACACCTCCGAATTTCGTTACTGAGGGTCACTCCATCCAAAGTGACCCTTTCCGACATACACGTACATTTTAGCTGATAAAAAAACACCTACCGAAGTAAGTGTTCAACATAAGGAGATAATCCACACCTGATTTGATATGGCTAAATAAATCAACTACGTTCGTGATTTTCACAAATCCCATTGCTCATTTAATTTAGTCAGAAACTTCAGCTTGCTTCCATCATCTGTGTAGTTACTTTTTAAAACTTTCCTCGTAACTACGCCTTGCATATTATTCCTGCACCTTTTTCTTAACCTTTAGCTCCTCTAAGTGAACTGAATTACGCAATGTTCCAAATACGTCATAACAGTACTTATATTCGTCCTGACCATATTCCTTGTTAAATGCCGCTTCTGCCGTTCTGTGTGCTGCAAGTATCACTTCTTGTCCCTCCTTAACTCTATATTCTTCCGTCTGCTGGAACTCCTGCTCAATAAGCTTTATTAATGGCTCTAGTTTAGTATGGACAAGCTCATGGAACGTATCTTCTTCAATACCCATTTCATTTAGTTTTTCCTTTAATGTACGGTCAAAATAATAATCACCGTACCAGGAGTCTATGAAATCGTAGTAGCCCATTGTACAGATTACCCATTGTTTCTTTTTCACTTTACCTTGTTCTCTATAAGAGTGGTGAATACTAATCTTAAAGGCATCTAGTACGGGTCTTTCAAAACGCTCATCGCTATACATGTAGCCATAATGTACAGCAGGTCTATCATTCCCTATGCTCCACTTATTAATTGTCACTTGCAGTTCTGTGTGTATGCCATACGGATCCTGCTTTTTCTTTTGTATTTTCTGAATGACAAGTATTGGTATCAGAATTGGTAGCAATATAAACAAAAAAACTCGGAAAACCTAGCTGTTAGGCTCTCCAAGGTTTGCTTTGTCTTATTCCCACTCGATCGTTGCTAGTGACTTAGAATTATTATCATATAATACACGGTTAATGTGTTTTACTTCGTTTACTAGGCGTACAGAGATTTTTTCTAGTCTGTTCCATGGGATACGTGCCCAGTCATAAGTCATACCGTCGATAGATGTGACACTGCATATGTCGATTGGATAAGAACCACTCAATTTAAATACACCTTACTACTCTACGGGACTCTATAATAACTAGATCCTTTTTTCTAATTTTTGTTTCCAATTCTTCGCCAATGTATCCACCGCTCACGTGTCATCGCGAGTGTATAATGCCAATTTTAATACAATAAAAAAGCCCTACCATTTTGGTAGAGCAAGAGTACTTAATTTACTTTAGAAATACTAAAGATAACTCCTTGAGTTTGGTCATATTTTAAGTTATATCTAATTGTGTTGATTTCTACTTCAGTTTCATTTTTATCGTATTTAAAGTCTTTATCAAAAAACCTTAATTCTTTTAATACGTCACCTATTTCAATATTACTTAATTCGGTATTCGTCATACCAATTAATAATGCTAAGCTAGTTGTTATATCGATACCTTCTCCTTGTCCAATCATAATTAATTCATGGATTCGGTCATTTTCATCTAAATTTTCAATTAGTGTAATATCTTTATCTATCTTAAAAGTTTGTACATTATCATCTTTTGTGCTCGATGTAATCTCATTTGACGTATTTAACTCTTTCTTCGCGATATTAAAGGCTGAAACAAGTTCACTATGGTCATTAAATAAAGGTAATTTTACAGTAGTACTAATTATAATAGGTAGTACAAAATATACCAATGCCACAATAGAAATGGTGATTCTTTTCTTTTTTGAATACCTTCCTTGTCTCCATAGTAAAATCAAACCTAAAGGAGGAAAGATTATTAACAAAATCCACATAAACCAAGTTGTCTCAAAATACCTTGTTTTTTTAACTAAATTAGCTTGCATTTTTGTTTACCCCTTTAAATAAGTCCTTTATATTAATATTGAAAATAAAATCAAGTTCCTTTGGTTTTAGCAGATTAGTCAGTGTCTGTATTGTTGTTTTGTTATATGGAGTTTCGTTTTCTTCTACGATAAGGTGCTCAAAAAGTGAGTTTTTCTCTATATCTTCTTTATCGATACCGAGCATCTTTTGTATTAGCTCCTCATCCTGTATGAATTCGATTCTAGTAGAATATTGTGATTTTAATGATGGATCAGTAATAATATTGTTTAACAATTTATAGTGGGCTTTAGCCATTATGTAATCTTTCTTGTCAAACGAGATGTCAGCTTCTTTTTGTAGTTCTTTGACAGTGTCATTATATAAAGTTGATACTGTCGTAGATGTATTTTCTTTCTTTAACTCGTTTAATATCAAAATAGCTTCATCATAGTTCTTATTCTCTTTAGCGTCTGTTGCTTTAGAAAGATTGTTTTGGAACTCTTCTTCTTTAACGATCTTTTCGAAAAAACTCTTTGCTTTTTCCTTTATTTGAGAATTAGCGCGGGCATAGTCCTCGAAAATGTAAGTTAAATTATTTTTAGCATCGTTATATTCTTTGGCTGCAAATTCTAATTCAGCTTTCTTAAATAAGGATTCCAATGATTTATTAACAAGATCATTTGTCTTATTAATATTTCTGTTTAAAGGATATATTTTCTCAGCTTCAGCTAATGCCTCTCCATATTTTCCATTGGTATAGTATGTGTTTGCTGATGTGAAATATTTATCTGCTTGTACTTGATTTTCATCAATTACTGGCTTAGGTTTTGGTGTAGGTGAGCTATTTCCACCCGATGATCCACCACTAGAACTGCCTCCATTATGAAAATGATACTCTCCGTATTCTAATCCCCATTTTTCACAGTTTGTTCTACATGTATGTCCTCCGTTAGAATCCGTTCTTCCTGGATGAGCATTTGCAAAACTAGGTAGTAATAAAATGCTACAAAATCCAGTCAATAAAACTATCCTTTTTTTCATATTTCTCTCTCCTTATAAATTACATATTCTTATTACTTATAGCACAGAGAGTTTGTCAAATGCTACCGTTTTATATATTTACATGGAATTATCTTTAAATTATTATAAAAATAATAGTTAATTTGTTTCGTAAAGTGAGGGAAATAGTATGGGATTACGTTTTCGTAAAAGTTTAAAGATAGCACCTGGAGTAAGACTTAATGTTGGAAGTAAGAGTACAAGTATAAGTATTGGTGGAAAAGGTCTACGTTATAATGTTAACAGCAGAGGCAGATCTACAACAACTGTGGGTATACCAGGGACTGGTTTATCATATACATCCTCAAAAAACTATAAAACAAAAGCTTATCAAACTAGAAATAATCTACAATCACAACAAAGAGCTATTAAACAAGCGCAAGAAAGAGAACAGGCTCAATATGAAGTGGCTGTATTTGAAAATCAATGTGAGTTAGTAAAATCTATTCATAAAGAATGTGACGATTATGTAGATTGGCATAACATTTTAAATAGTCAACCACCTTATCAATTAGGCGATATTGGGCGACGTGAATTAGAAGCAAAAAAGAAATATGAAAATCATAAACTTAAATTCACTGATTGGTTATTTAAAAGAGAAGAAAAAGTTTATAATCAATTAGCTAAAGAGATTGAGGCAGCTAAAGAAGAGGATCGAAAAGAATACGCTGAATGGGAAAATACAGTTTCAATTGCAGAAGAAGTACTCAATGGTAATATCGACACTTACCTTAGTGTAATTGAAGAAATGAATCCATTGGAAGATTTAAGTGAATTCGGAAGTGGGTTTGAATTTTCAACTAATGACCCGTCCTATATAGAGGTTGAATTTGATGCTCATTTTAAAAATGTCATTCCAACTGAAGAAAAACGTCTAACTCAAACAGGTAAATTATCCTCAAAACAGATGACTAAAACACGATATTTTGATTTACAACAAGATTATGTTTGTAGCTGTACAATACGGATTGCTAGAGATTTATTTGCACTTTTACCATTAAAGACTGTTATTATTCATGCCTATGAAGAAAAGTTGAACACTGCTACAGGATATAATGAACGTGTACTAATATTGTCTGTTAAAATTGAACGTGACATTTTAAACTCTTTAGGCGAATTTCTACCACAACATGCAATTTAAGAAAACTAAAGGTTTTGAATCAGTTGATAAATGTAGCTTTTGAATAAAGAATAATTAAAAATTACCCTTCGAAATTAATTTAACAGCAAATTAAAACGCCATTTTGACCATCTATTTCAAAATAGAGCTTCTTTTAAAATAGAGTACGGGGTTTTATCTAAAAGTTTCTTTTTTAGGAGTCTTATATGGATTAGGTATCCAGTCCATCATTCGTAAGAAACGTCGCTTCTTTAAGGGTGCTCAATCGAGAACGTTCGATAATATCGTCAATTGTCAATTTCGGCAGCGTCAAATCAACGAAGTACTCGTTACAGATGTCATTTATTTAACAACGAAAAATAGTTATACAAGCTATCGAAGAATATATTTATTTTTACAACTATAAACGGTTTCAAAAACGACTCAGCCATCTAGCACCGATTGAATATCGACAACAGATGGCTGCATAGTCTTTTTAGGTGTCTCCTTGACAAGGGTAAGACCATTACGCTCTATCTTTAGTTGAACTTCAATTTAAATTTGTTTTTTTACCAATTGTTTAGGGACATGTTCCTTACAATAAGCAAATTTAATCCCATTTGTACTCAATAAAAGTTCCTCGTTTTGCGTTAATTGTTTTTGGCATTTAACACAGGTTCTGCTACTGGCAGGCATTACACTATGGATACTGGGATCAAAATTTTCAATTATAGGCGTTTCAGTTAATAACGATTGATCTTCTACTTCAATCCCTGGATTCCTAGCCCAATCTCTATAAGGAGCTAAATCCTTCCACCCCATCTTGAACTTATCACATGCATCTCTAAATGCTTCAGATTCAGCAGTCATTAGAGCATTTTTAATGGAAGTAGAATCCACTTTTGTAAGTTTAGCTATCCCTAATCCTTGCCTGATAGCATCTACAAGTGTTATTTCTCCCTTCACTATTACAAAATATTTGTCAAAGTCTAATCTGGGATCCCCAATAATTCTCCAATGCCATTGTGATTCAGCTACATCCTCTAAACGTGACATATATACTTGAACGGGAATATGGCCTCTTTTACCATCGCTACTTATTTTAACAGTACCAGGTGGAAAGGGCTTCCGTAGTTCTTCTACAATTTCACTATATGTTTTCATAACCTTACCCCCTCCTTTTTATAGTCATCAAAAAACTTTTTAATTCATTTTCAGATATGGGAAAAGTACGTAAGATAATATCTCTAGCCCATATCGAATTTAAATGCGGTATTTTTTTTAGTAATGCTTGATAACTTGCTCGTTTGAGGATTGAGACGATTTGATTTGGACTCTTAGAGGGATCGCAATCACAAATTAAATTCACATAACACTCCCCCATTTCCAAAGATTTTATTTCTAAAAATCCTTTCTCCTGAGTATTCAATAATGCTGATTTTACTAATTCAGCTGATTCTTTATCGTTAAAGACTGTTCGTTTGTAACGGGTTACAAATACCATGTAGTAAGTCAATTTTATTGGTTCAATTATTCTTTCCATAAACCTATTGTAGCAGATAATGCACTTTACTGCTGCGATGTAATATAAAAAACAAAGTCATTTCCATGATTTTGGAAACGACCTTGTTGACTCATGTTGTAAGTATTTTGATAATACTTGGCCCTACTTTCATTAAACACCATAGTAAGGGAACCCCTAAAAAAATTCCATATCCAATACGTTTTCTCCCAGGAATACGGGTTGCGTGATGTAAAACGACTACCCCTATAATAAACACAGCAACTAGTAAAGGTTGCGTCACTCGGACAATACCCTCATATAGTTTAGCACCTGCAACCTCAAGTGTAGGCACAAATAACATTAGTCCCAATTCTGCATCTGGCTCAGCTGGTTGACTGAAAACATAATATAGTAATAGAACTGGGCCATGTATAACACCTAACAATCCAATTGGCATTAGCACGGTTAATACGTATGCTAGTCTTTTCTTATGCGGATTTTTAAATGCATAAAGAAACATAAAAATTCCAAAAAGAAAACCCACTCCACATACGAAAACAAATACTAATTGAATATAGTAGACTCCAATCAACATTGGTTCAGTTGCATCAATACGATCTAACATATTTCACCTACTTATCTTCAATCATTTCGATAATATCCCAAACAGATGAGGAAACAAACGGTATGTCTATTTCTTCTTTTTCTTTTTCATTTGAGTGAGAATGTTCTTGCTCGATTTTTTAATAATCATATTCATACGTATAGGTTTTTCCAGATCTTTATAATAAACATCTAGTACTACCCTTAGAGCTTTTGATTCCAAGACCCAAAAACTGCGAACTACATTAACCTTATCTAACTGTCCATTTCTTGAGATCCTGTTCATAGCATCATCAATTTTATTAAAACGTTCATTTAATAGAAAGCTAGAAAAATCAGCATCAATTTGTTCAGGATTTATAGTCGATAGAAATAAATCCGCATTTCCTGTATTGGCAGTATAGAAAAATGTATTTATAACAGTTTCTAATTTACTGTCATCAAAAGCAAAGTCTGAATTCTCCACTGTCTCTACACCATCTAAAGTTTTAGACTTGGTTTTAAAACTTTCAGCAAAAGAGTCAAACTCTTTCCCATGATAATAAATTATTTATGTTGGTTTTCAAATTCTTATTTGAATAGCAAAACATAATTATTAATAGATTATATTAAATAGAAAAAATCAAACATTCAATCATCGAAAACAAATACAGCAAATTGTTCCCCTTTCCATTAATTAAACTGAAAACATAATAGTAAATAATCAATATATATATTTATAGGGGATAACTTTATCTCTACTAACCCTTCAGCCACCTACATTTATAACACTCCATGAAATCATTGAAATATATTATTCTATGTAATCAACAACCTATAAAAATGTTATTCACTATTTCAACAGTCTAGTTTTAATCTATCAACAACCTTATTTCTTTCATCTACAATATCCACAGTTCTGAAATCGATTGATAAATGCAGGTTGATGGGAATATAATACATATTCAAACAGCATAAAAAAACGAGTTCTCTTAAATGTTCAGAGTAACTCGTTTTTTTCAATGTCAAATAGCCTTTTTCGCTTCTTATTTTGAAAAAGGCTACTATGTAAATAATGGAGGAATTTCTGTATTGTTTCGTTGATATGCAAACCGGATCATAGTTCGTGCATTTTCATCCGTATTAATAAATGAATTGAAGAATCCTTTCAGGCGTACTCTAAATAATCCAGGGAGATTTTCAGCTTTAGTTTGTTCGATAGCATAAATAGTTTTTGGTAATACATCCACTAATAGATTTTTTGTAATGTGTAATGCCATGTCTTTTGCCACAACGTTAGGTAGCTTATGTAAATGCACCAATACGTCAGACTTAAAGATATTAATGCAGTTCGTTAGTTCGCTGTTTTTATATGGGATAGTGCTATTTTTAAAGTGTTTCCGAATCTCTTTCTTAGCAATAGCAGTAATTGCTTCTTCGATCGGATTTACCTCTCGTTCATTAAATGCATCAGTATTAAATCGTAACTCTACTACTGAATTTCCGAATGTATCTCGTTGATCAAAATTGACCTCGTTGATTAAACCGTTGCCATCATTAAGCAGTCGCTTCAGCCAATCTTTCCCGCTCCGTAAACTCTTCTTCATTTTTAATAATAAAGGTTGGATTTTACGTTTGATTATAGATTGGGATTTATTAGAATAATCGCGATACAATGCATTAACGATGTCTAATAATCCAACCATACCTGAAACATCTCTTGCTTTAATGAATGCATTTAAGTAACCATTTTCAAAAATATAATTTGGAATACGGAAGTAGTTTAAATCAGCTGATTTCCGTGGGTCATCTTTAATGGCAAAACGTAAAACTAATGGCAATTGGATATAGTGTTTCTGGTTATTAAAGACTCTTTGTACAAAACCAAGTTCTTCTAGTCTCAAGAGGCCCTTATTAATAGAACTGTATGGGAGGTCGTATTTGTTAGTTAAGTGTTTAAGAACAAAATCATCCTCACGTATTAATCCCTCTTCATCACAATTGCTGCGAAGGAGCAAATATGTGACAAGGGATGCAGCTGTTAAGCTAGTAGAATATTCTCGAAAATGTAATTTCAAAAACTCTAATTCTGCTTGATAAAAAATAATCCCATCTAATTTACGTACCTTAGCCATATATTTACTCCTCCTTTCTATGTAAAACTCGTTGAAATTTTTCGTAAGACTTGTTATTATGTAATTAACTAAACAAGGCTGTTTTTTGGCAATATTAAAGTAGCCCTTTTCAAAATAATTTTTTGAAAAAGGTTTTGTTTTTTGTTTTATCTTTTGATTTTCTTTGTTTTTTGCCTTGCTTTGTTTTTGTTTTGTAAATTTTTTTAGAACTAACTCGTAAAAACTGTGACCAGCAGCTTTTACACTATGTCAATCGAATCGACCAAAATTCGAATGACGACTTCTAAAGTATCCGCTTTTCAGACGACCAAATCTGTGAAGCGGTTTTTTCTTTCTTTTCTTTTTTCAGTAGTATCTTCATTTAGTAGCTCTAGAGTGTTCAACAAGAGCAAACTCTCCACGTTCAAACGCATCGATTGCATATTCAATCAATGCAATTCCTACACTTTGATCCGTTTCAAGTTCATGTTTTAAACGAAAAGCCTCTATTTTTTTACTCATATCATCTTCAAAACGAACCAACATAGCTCTTTTCTTTCGTGCAGGTGTAGCTGTACGAGTATAAGTTACCATCCTAATCCCTCCTTCGGAAAAATGTGTTACACTTTCAAAATTAACATACTACAAAAGAGATTACAATAAACTCATTGATATATTTGAGAATAATTGATATTATCCTTCATAGAAGTCTTAAAAAGGCAAAATTAAAGACGCCTCAAAAAATCCAATTTTTTGAAGTGATCATATATTCATTTTTATACATCTAAAATTCTTTTATTTGTGAAAACTGTTCCCGCAGTTGTTCACGCCTGTCTAACGAATTTCCCGATTCGCTAGACTAAACCAAAAGCTCTCCGTTTTACTTTGATTTTTCATAAGTAAAGCGGTTTTTTTGTTTTTCTATTCCTTATACAGGGAGTTTAGAGAATAAAAAAGAGCATACGAAACTAGTCGTATGCTCGGTGCTTCCATAACATAGTACAAAACGGGAATATTTAAGATGTTTTCAGTAGCAATTATCTTAAACTTCCGGGAATATGTCAAGAGCACTCTGTTCGACAAAGTTTCAATTTAGCTAGTTCCCACTAGCTTATAAGGATGTTTTACTTAAAAAGATTGTTTCTTCTGGTTTATCTATCTTCTTATACAACTAAGCACCCGTTAGTTGTATAAGAAAAGCAAATCTAATAAAGAATAGTACATACTTATAATACGGTTCACCTTAATGTAGTTAGTTTCCATTTTCTATATAAGCGATTCATCGCTATTTTCACCCAGACAACGTATAATAAGAGAAGCAGAAGAAGAATTCATTTTTCCTCTAGTTAAAAAAAGAGGTGCAATTACTTGAAACAGTTTGAAACAGCATTACCTGAGCAGTATGAAACATTAAAAAAACAGGCCAACTATACGTCTAGCTGGCGAGAGCGTTTAGACGCAGTCGAAATGTTATCGGCTTATCAACATGACAAAATCATAGATTTATTAAAAAATCGTATGCAGCATGATACTGTCAACAAGGTGCAATTAGCAGCCTATGAAGCACTCGCGGCGTTTGGTGAGGACGTAGAGAAGCCATCACCTGCACGTTTTGATATTATCAAAGGAACAGACAAAATTTTCCTACGGGTGAAAAAGAGCTTGCCGAAGGACCATACAGTGTCAGACTTTGCGGATAAACTAAAACGTATGCGTTTAGATGTCTTTGATGCGTATGAAGGCGACAAAGGTGTACAATTTATGAACTGGTTAGAGGAACGTTGGGCAAAACTATAATCAGTAGTTTTGCAATTTATGAAGGAAAGCCATTCTCTCCGCTTGTGGAGGGAATGGCTTTTTCTTATCTTACGCTGCGGTTCATCGAAACTAATTTTAAATTGTATTACTTCTTTTCTTTGATCATCTATCTTTATTGTTTAATGATAAAACAAACACCTTATTCAACTAACCTGCTTACGTTAGTTGAATAAGAAAAAGATGGGATCTCTGTAGAATCCCATCTTGAAGTAAAGCACCCGTTAGCCATCCATGTAGCGCAAAAACCAGCGCTCCACCATAGAAAATGAAAGATGATTAAGTTCTTTCATGGGAGTTCAATAAAGAAAAAAGAGCTGCATATGCAACTCATGATCTTCAATTAACGCACTACACTACATTGAAGAACAGTATTTAATTTTTTTCTAAGATACACTTAACAAAATCAGATTTTTCTTCTGTATATTTATGTTTATTATTTTTATTTGCTGCTGATAGTTTCTGTTTAAGCGTTTCATATTCAATTCTTGCTTCATCATTACTTCTTAAATAATCTCTAAATTTCAACTGATCGATTAGATATTTACTTCCACTTTGGAACATGTGGATTTGATGTGTCCTTAGTTCGCCCTTACTAAAATAATGCCTATCTGGCAAAATGTTGGTTCCTCGATATGAGTATCCAAGGCTTTCTAAATGTGAGATACAATACTCAGCATCGCTAAATTTATGTATTTCAACAGCAATATCAATAATCGGCTTTGCACTCAGATAATTTACTGCGGTACTTCCAATATGGTGAACATCCACAATATACTTACTAATTTTCTTCTGAATTTCCCCTTTTTCTAATAAAAATTCTTTTTCCCATTCTTCTGTCCAAGGGGTTAAAAAAACTTCACCTTTTGGTAACCCTAACATTTCATCACCTCGATTAACGGATTTGTGTATTTTATCTATTTTAGTTATATTTTTATAATTGGTAAATATTGTTGTAATAAAACACAGGTTAATTTATTGACTCTAATTTTTATGTCTATTCTTTACAAAAATCTACAAATTTTTTTGCCTGTATTAAGGACATACCTGTTTGCTCTCTCAAAAACTTCACCGCTTTAATTTCACCGACTGACTTTATTTTCTCTTTTACTAAGGCAATCAGTTCCTCATTATAGATTTTAGTATAATCCATTTTTTCGCCCCCTCGTGTAATTAAAGTTTAACATTACCAAAGCGTCGTTTGGTAACATAAAGTGCGTAACGTTTTAAATCCGTATTTTTCTGATGTAAAGCGATAATAAAGTTGTTTAATTCTTATTGAACTAATGCACCCCGTTCGTATTATAAGGTCTTAATTTTATTGTGTTACTAAAGCGCAATATCTTAAATATTAATTTTCGTAGAACACCTTTACAGATAAATTTACCTTCGAGATTTAAATAAGCTTTGATTTCAGTAATTCCCTTTCGTTTCGGATATCGAATTTGGACAAATATTTCTTCATCGTCCTTAATTTCATTATTACACTTCATACATTTCGGAATCATTAGTGCCATCATATTCCCCCTATATTTTAATACTGCTACACTTCTCTACTCAATACGATTAAAAATCACAAAAGTTAGATTTTATTATAAAGTTCGGACCATCCAAGTCCCTTATCAGCTTGAAAAACCTGATTGAGAATCGGATTCTACTACATGCACCATTCTCAAAATAACAAAAGAATCCTACTTATGCCGAGGGGAGTATTTTGGCCAAACTCAGGAATTTGTCCCTCCAATTTCTTATTATTCAACTGCAACGGTGTCCAAATTGGCCCTGGCGCGACATCATTGACACGCACACCCTTAGAAGCAAAGTACGAGGACAGGGATACCATAAAGTTGCTTATCGCACCTTTTGTAGCGGCATAAATCTATTAAAGATGAGGACGGATCGAAAGATTGAACCGATGTGGTTGTGATAATCAAACTTCCTGGTTCCAGATGTTCTTCGGCAGCTTTTACGGTCTCAAACATGCTGCTGATGTTGTTAGATGTGGGTTTCCCATCAAAAATTATCTCGTATTTTGTTTAATTATTAAATCGTAATGAAAAAAAGTTCCGAAAAACACTTTGCGAGCTTGCACTAACTAAATCCTGTTAAATTTTTTTGAATACCCTGTGATCATTTACTTTAAACAGCTTCAGATCTATTACCCTCTTCACCCCATGATTTAGTCATTTACTTTTTCCTTACAAAAGAAAAAACACCCTATGTAAGCGAGCAAACTAGTCCAATTTTGAAATGGATAGTTTGAACACTTACATAGAGTATTTTAATTACCTCTATATTCATGCAATAAACCATTGGGTGTAGCACTTTAGAATCCTTAGTTAGACTTCAACAACTATGTTTAATAAGGAATTCTTAAAATGCCATTTATTTTTAGTTTTATAAATCATGCACCGAATCAAGTGTTATAGCCCTCCAACGTTTTGTTCTTAAATTAAATTCGATTGGTAATTTGCAATTTTGGGTAAGGTTATCAAGGCCTTTACCATCATTTAAATTCCAAGTCCATATTACGCTCTCTACTCCTAGTTTAGCGACTTCAATCGCAAAACGATTGACAATATCCATTAGTGTCGCCTGCTTCTTTACACTTTCTTCTAAATCATCTTTGCGTTGTAATGTGTCCATATCGAACGCAATTATTAGCTTTTCTATGTTCCATTTTTGAATAAGCTTTAAAAGTTGAGAAAAATTACCTACTCCTGGTAACCCAGCTGCTAATACATTAAACGTTTTTGCACTTATTTTCGCTTTGTGCTCACCTTCTAATACTAACAAAGTTCTTGTTGATATTACATTTGCGACATTAACACCTGTTTCCCATGTTTTCAAATAATCTGGTGGAACCTCAATTGTGATAGGTGCACCACTAGATACTCCATTACGTCGTGCTTTTGTAATAGTTTTTTCAATTCCAATGTTATGAGTTGAAGAAAACCACACATATTTAGGATCTCCACTATCTTTACGTACACGTAGTCGTATTATAAATCCATCCTCATTAAACACAGGTATAAAATATCCTTTTGACGCACTTAAAACATAGAACCAATGGCCATCATGTTCCTTTCCATTAGCATCTACAAATACTCCTGCTTCTCCTAATACTTTAGGAAATTTAGAATCAAAATAATCAGGTTGGAAAACTTGTGATAAACCAGGAATACGTTCAAATTGATAGTTAAACGAATATAATCTTGTGTAAATGTTGATCCATTCTTCCAAAGTAGGCACGGAACGAAACATATGAAGATTTATTTCTTCGACTGAATAACGACGGTTTTCCATTAATTCCTCTACATGATCTTGTCTAAGTGGACACATAGCTAGAAATGCACGATAAAAGGCATCAACTATTTGAACAGTTTGTGGTTCAAGTTCTTTAGAAATAACCTTTACTGTAGGTTTGTAAGTGTTGTTACCAGGTTTCATAATTATTCCACGATCATCTTTCACTTCAATGTCCATAAGTTGTGCTACGCCTAATACTGATTCTTTGAATTTTCCCTCCCTTTGTCCAAATTGGTGCCATGAAAAGAGAGAAATTGCGTTATTACCTCTTACTTCAGCACAATGAAAACAGTTAAAAATGTTTTTATTAATCTCAATGCAACAAGTATCAAATTTAGACTCGTGATGGGCAGGATTGGGGCAAGGAATGAACAATTGTTTTCCAACCTGTTTTGTTGGAAGACCTAACGCATGCACTAGATCTATAAGTGACACTGCTTTTACTCTATTAATACTTTCTTGACTGATCTTTGCCATATTTAACAGCTCCTAAAAAAGTTTAACTCCTAGACGAAAACAAAAAACGCCCATTAAGAAACGAAGGCACGACAAAAAAGTCGTAATCGTCACTCAAATAAGCGTTTTAAATAAATATGCTCTTCCATGTGGATTGAGCGTAAAAGGTTCGAGAAAAGTAATACTTTAAGTATAAAGAACCATCTATATTTTGTCATTATAAATATGTCAGAGTTATTGATATATATAGGATTTAATTAGAGAATAAAGAAATCCATTGATTTAATAATTTTAAACCTTTATAATTTTTGTATATTTGCAATAGCGATAAGAATTCTTCTTTTGTTACATATGGTGGTTCTTCTCACTTTTGTGATTGTCCTAAAATGCTCACTCGTTGGCTTCGAGTGAGCATTTTTATTTGTGCGCCCGGCATGCATATGAACTATAGGGTGTAAGTCCCGAACCCCGAAGACAGAAGTAGAGGTTAGCCAAGAGCAAGGGTGTCCGTGGCGACGCGGAATCTGAAGGAAGCTGGAGGCAAAACACCGGTCCGAGGAACACGAATAGCCAAGGGCTGAAAAGTCTGCAAGTTCGTTACGAAACTTTGCGTTATTCATCTTAATTGACACCGTATACGGATCCGTACGTACGGTGGTGTGAGAGGTCGGAAGTTAATCACTCCCTCCTACTCGATTTGTAGGAATGTTGTTATATCTTAATAATTTCGGCATCAATTCCGTCTTCTCTAAGAAAACCGAATAGTTCACTAAAATCTTCACGAAGTTTGATATTTCTCCACTTATCATTGTTATCACTGTAACTATACTCAATCTCGAAGTATATAATTGCATGATTAAAATTTACAACTGCTATTCGCTCGTTATTGATACGTAGAATTAACACGAATAAATCTCCTTGTTTTTATATTCAGTCCTTTCATAAACCATGATTATATATTTTATCAAGTTACAATGGCGAGACTATTAATAGAGGGTTTACCATTTATTGAAAATGGCTAAATTCTTTAGGGAGTTGATTAATACATTTTCACCAATCCTTTCTACTAAATAAAAAATTTCATCTGGACATTTCCAATGGGCTTCATAGTTTTCTAACAAATTAATCCGAATAAAGTTGTCATTTAAAGGTACAGAGGTACTTAAAACTTCAACTCTACTGAATAAGCTGTTAATTATACTAACTGCCTCTAGTTCATTTAGTCGATGATTACTGCAGACATGAGATTCTGAAGTGTATTGGACAAATGCGAGTAGGTGCTTAAATTTGTCTGGCTTAATATCTGTTTGAACATATACAAAATAATCTGGATCAAAATTCTTCTCATCTTTTATTAAATAATCATATTTTTGACTCCATCCATTCTGTGTGGCCAGTTTGTGTAAGTATAAAATTAAAGTGCTTTCTTCAACTAAATTTATTAAATCAATGAGTTTATCCATTTTTTGATAATGTTCTTTATAGTTCTCTAATAAATTGATTTCTGTAAAATACTCATTGAGAGGTGCTGTTGTTTTCATGATAATTGCTCTTTTGAACAAATCGTTAATTACTTTTGCTAATTCTAATTCGCTTAGCGTGTGTTTATCACAAACATTTGTTATTGATACAAATTGAATGAAAGCCAATAGTTGTTTGAAAATAGCTGGCTCTAAGGCGGTTCTGACATATATAAAATAATCCGGATCAACGTTATCTTCATTTTTAATCAAAAAATCGAAAATCATTTTTTACTCCTCTATGAATTTTACATTTTTTTAATTTAATACTTTTATACGCACTATCTTAACTCCCCAATTAATTGCTTGGGTTTCGGATGGTACAAATATATCTATCTTATTACCTTTAATTGCACCACCAGTATCCTCAGCAACAGCTATTCCATAGCCTTCAACCCAAACTTTTGAGCCTAGCTTAATAACAGATGGATCCACTGCGATTACTTTCAACTCAGGGTTTGAGCGTAAATCAATACCAGTGGCAGATGTACCCGAACAACCCTTGCAATAAGCAGTATAGGCAGTTGCAGTTACATAAAATTCACTCCCATTAGGTGGTTCTGTTGAACCACGTGATACAGTCGATGCACTAGCTATACTAGGCAAACTAGCCATACTAGGACCATTAGCTATATTATTCATTACAGTTTTAGTACCTACTGCAACCACTTGGTTCTGCGGTTCTTTTACAACTTTTTCAGATTGTAGATTTTTAGATACAAATTGGCCGTTCTCTTTTACGATTTCATACGTTTTAGCCATTAAACCTTTTTGGCCTGCTGATACAACTATTTGTTTTCCCTCTTGCAATGAAGCATCCTGCTTCTCTTCAATTGTGAAATCTAAAGGCTCTTCCATTACATCGATAATCTTTTCTACGCGGACTACCGTGATTTTACTCTGTGGAGTGATTTCGTCCGTCAGGTTATTTTCGACACGATCGAATTCATTTAGCTGAATTCCTTGATGTTTTAAAAAGTTAGCGACCGTAGTCGAAGTGGACCATACTTGTCTTTTATTTACACCATCGATAAGCGATACTTGAAACGCTTTTTGAATATCGATTATGTTATCTGCCCCTATTTCTGTATCTAGCCCCTGTATTAAAGAGTCACGCTCTGATACTTCGATATTTGCTTCTTTCAAAATGTTTTTCACGTTTGTTTCAGTTGTCCAAACTTTTGAATGATTTCCGTCAACTAAAATAGTTACTTCTTTTGCCTGTTCCCATGTAATTGCTAATCCATTAACAATTGTGGTATTCAGAGCGGGTGATATGTTGTCATGCTCTGCTACGTCTATATTCTGCTCATGTAATAATTGTTCTACAGTTTTGGCATGCGTTACTACTTCGATAGTCTCTCCGTTCGTATCAAGCGTAACGGTTTTTTTTGTATCTTGATAAAGTACGAATGAAATTACAGATACAAACAGGGTAAGTGGAATTATTCCTATCACTATTTGCTTAATATTCAATGATCGTAAGAACAAGTTTTTCATAGGCTTATTAAAGCTGGCTTTTCAGGTTAAGTTTTAAATTTGAATAGTAGGATATACCGTTTCTGGGTACACCTTCAATTAATAGGCTGTTTTTAAATAGTTCATTTAGTAAGCCCCCACGAAGTTCGTGAGGTTTTCCGACACCTAAAATATGCCCCACTCTTTTTCTCCATTTGCCATGTATATTTTGATATTCAGAGTAATTCATAATAATTCTCCTTTAATTTTGTATTTTTTCCGAGATTGACCAAAAACTCTATATTAGCTGTTAAAGAAGTTCTTGAATTGCGTTCCCGTATTTCGCCACAGCTTCTAAAAACTCATCCATATCCTTTTCAGTGTCAATTTTCTTACCAGTTATAACTTTTTCTTTTACATCTTCCAAGCTAACCACTACTTGTTCAATAGCTTCACCATAGATGGTATATTTTGAGTCAGATTTTCCTTGTGACAATATCTCATATGAGTAGTTTTTAATGCCCTTAAGCGTTTCTATACGACGGTTTAATAGTTCAGCTACATAATCCTTCTCTACTTTCCCATCATTGTAATCACGGATAATATGAACGATTTCACCAGTATTATTTGCAAAAATCAATTGATCGGATACAAGGATAGTCTTTTGTAAAGCCCAACCAAAGTAAAGACCTGTGAGGTAAACCCCTAATATCGCTCCTGTTGCAAATAAAAGTATTAGTTTAAAATACTTTTTCTTCATAACGACCCTCCCAACAAACCGCTTCGAATCCAGCATTTAATCATTATTAAATTGATATTCAATAGCTCCATCAAGCACTGTATATTTAGCACCGTGCTCTTCTAAAACTTGTAGTAATCCTTCCTTTACTGACTCATGGCCTTCTACGAATTCAGCTGATAATTCTCTTAGTCTTTTTCGTTGTTCAGATGATGTATTTTCTTGGGATAGGGCTAAAAACTCCTCTAATGTGCTTATTTGAAGAGTTATGGGTGTCTTTAAAGATTCATATACTACCTTCTGATTGAATAGCTGAGCTTTCCATTCTAGAATGCTATTTTGTATTTCTTGTACATTAATAGAATGATCATTTACCAAGTCATTCCACGTAGGCACTATTTCATCTAAGTAAGTTGTGTAGACGTTTTTTATGTAAGTTTCTGCAGTGTTTTCTTTAATGATGTCATCTGTTTGGTCTTGGGTATCAGGTTGACTATTTTGATTAGCAAGATACACCCCACCACCCGCCGAGCTCATTAGCAATACTATAAGGCCGCTTCTCGCTATTAACCTTTTGTACTTTCTTTTCATGTAATTCACTCCTAAATATTTTTTGGAACATGAAAAACCACATACGTACCCTAAGTACGCATGTGGTTCTTCCAACAATGCTGATGAAGTTTTATGTGATTAATTATATAATACTATAAAATAACTTTTATGTCATTAAAAAGTAAAATCATAATTTTTAAGACCTATAATTTTGGTTATTTGTCCTTGAATTTAATAAAATATGAATGTAGTAACCCTTTCTTTGGTAAATGATAAAACACGGTTTTGAAGTCATTGTTTGATAATGGATTTTGGCACCATTAATATTCTTGTGAACAAAGAAAAAACCACATACGTACCCCTAGGTATGCATGTGGTTCTTCCAACATTTAGATTTTTTATGAAATTAGTTACTTTAATCCTACTATAAAAGGTCCCAGATGTCATTACTATCTCATGAGCTAAATAATTTGAATTGTCTCTCTTTAATTTCATTTAACTTTTTCAATAATGGACTGAATATTGATATTATTCATTTTCTCTTACCTAGCTAGTCTAGTATTATATAAATCTTACTGGGCTTTGTCTGGAATAAACAAAAATGTTATAATTAAGTATACAAAATAAAGGTTTCAAGGGTGGTCGGCATATCTTCTTACTTTGCTTTGCAAAGAGAAAGGAGGTGTTGTCGATGACAGTATACGAATCATTAACACTGATGATTAGTTTTTCTTCATTGGTTGTGTTAGTAATTTCGCTGTCATTTACTTTTACGAAAAAAAAGTAAATCACCCCTTTAATACCTTGGCCGGTTAGGGAATGATTTACTCTCTCAGTGCCAATCGCCTTTGAAGCGATTTATTTTGTTCTCGGACTGTACAAGCGTTGCGAGCGCTGTACGGTCCTTTTAATTATCTGTTTTATTAAGTAAAGTATACCATATTATTTACAATTTTCAAACGATGTGTATTATAAAGTGATATGCTTATCGCTAAATTTTAATACCAATAACTTATTCGTAAAGATCGCATTAGTACCTTAGCCATTTGAGCACGTGTAAGGTTATTATACGGGGTGAAATATTTATCAAAATTAAGTTCATAAGCGATTTTATTATAATATTCAGGATTGTTACTTTGTATTGCTGCCACAAGTGTCAAAGCAGGAATAATCATATTAAAGTTTAAAATACTTGAGATAAATGCTCTCAATTCATCAATTATAAGGAGTTTATCCGTATATTGTCCGTATAGTATACTTCTTTCTTTTTCATTTCTAAAGCCGCCGCTTCAACAATACTTATTATCGACCAATGCATTTGAAATGGATTGTCTATGGCATTATATCTGCTAATAAATATGCACAAAGGGTATGTAAATCTTTCTTTACATACCCTTTGGGTGAAATAATATTTTCAATGTTTATGGAAAACGAGTCATCGGTAACTTGGCCATAAACTGCTTTTTGATTTGTGAACAGGAATCGTCTGATAAAGAGGCTCCGATATTTAAACGAATTTGTTCATCCGCTTCACTTGAAGGTAGCCGATTATCATTTCTGTAATAAGCAAGTAACTTCTCAAAGAGATATTCATCTTCAATGACGCGCAGCTCTACCCCATTTTTATTTTTTTGTTCTACTAATAAGAAGTGAATATTCTCGTTTATATCATGTCCTACAACATATAAGTCCCCGTCATAAGGTTTGGGGTATCGAAAGGCCTCATCGGAAAGAACATGTGTTAAATCACGGTGTTCATTCAACTCCTCTAGAAGAATAATTACCCATTTGTCTTGTGCTAGTGTCAAAATTCTACCTCCTAGTAGTCATAGTCCGCATCATCCATTAACATTTCTTCATTATAAAAAGACTTGTGATATTCCGAAGCAGACATACCCTCCCATTCAGGAGTTAAAAACTTGATATTCAAAGGAGTTACACCTGATGTTTCAAAATATGTGTAAAAGATAGCGGAATCGTTTTTCTGAATTAATCTTTCATCTGTTGTGAAGCGGATCTTGCTATCTGGCATATAATGCTCAGCAAGTTCAGCTATATCGGGAATCCGTGAAACATCGTCAACTAACAATATTACAAGCTCTGGCCGGACATCATCTGATAATGAAGTAAAAGCCAATTGAATTTGTTGAAATCTCTCGATGCAATCAGAGTACCAATTTTTCACTGGTCGAATAATTTCTAACCATAAAAACTTAAAATCTTGGGCATCTTTAATGGTTTTAATAGAATAGTGTGGCTTAAAATCACGACCATTAGGTAAAGAAAATCTTTCTTGAGACGACCACTCAATCACACGGTCTAATTCACGTAATTTACAATAAAACTCATTAGCGATAATCGTAGTAAAATAATCAGTCATTTTAGGAGCATTACCTGGAACATATTGAATCGGTAAAAACTGAAAAGATCGAGGAATAAAAGTTCTAGGTAATAAAAGATTTGCTGCTTTTGCTCCTATTGGTGATAGACCATATAGATGTGGTAATCTTTTTTCACTTTCACATGGAGATACCCATTTGAAAGCTACTATAATGCCATGACGAAGGCATTTTCTCAAAAATTCTTTGATTTTAGTATCTGAATCTTTAGGTGTGAACACAGTTCTTTGTATTTGTGAACGTGTCGCAACACGGTGTTTAGCTAGAAATGTTAATAAAGCAATCTCATGGGCTGTAAAATTATTGTCTTCCTCTTTCCCACGTAGCCAATACTGGCTATTACGGATAACATTGTATTCTACAGGTAAATAATAAAGCTGGGCATATGGGTCACCAAACAAGCTAAAAGGATTGCCGTTAGGTGGTAGGTACTGTAATATATCGCGGGGTAGCGATGGCGATTTATAAGGAACTGTTGTAGAGTGTGTAGGAGATAATTTTTTACGGGGAACAGCTATAGATTTAGCTTGTTCCTCAACATCACCATTTACAAAACTCTCAATACTTAAATTTTGTGTAGTCATTTTAAGAACGATGTGCCTTTCCTACTTGTTGTACCCTTGGAATAACTACATGCCCATAAATATGCCCAGTTTGCAGATCAACACGACTTACTTTAAATTGAACTTTTTGAGCTTCTTTAATATGCTGACCAACTCGCATTGAAGGGAATTGTGCTAAAGCCGAAATACCACGTGGTTTTAGAGTAACAAAGACTCCTCCAACTTCAGTATTAACGTTATTAACCTCAGCTGCATAAATTCCGCCAGCTTTGTACTCAGATAGAAACATTTTCGGATCCGCTTCTAAAACACGGCGACTAACTTTTAATTTTTTATCTTCTACATTTAGTGTAGCGATTTGCACATCAATATGCTCACCCCTAGCGATGACTTCGCGTAAATCACGGTGGTAAGTATACGAATATTCCTCTTTGGACATACGAATTCGTACACCACTGATAATTAGATATACGTTTGCTTTATCTACCCCTGAAACAAATGCATCATGAACTTGCCCTACTTTTGCAGTATCCCAAAACATTTCAGCTTGTTTTTCTAAAGCTGCTTTTCGGTTTCCAATAAAGAATGAACTGTTATCATCTGAAATGACTTCTTCCACATTTACTTGGAATTCTCCGTCTACAAATGAGAATAAGGAGCGGAACTCGTAATCATCCATTTTGTCTTTTGGAATATAGCCATAAATCCCATCAAAATATACCTTTAAACATTCGATCTTAGTTCCACCTAACTCTAGTTCTTCAACACCTACACTCGTTACAGTGATAAAACGTTTGAAGCGTCGAGCATCCCTTAAATTTGCCTCGGCGTACATGCGTTTTTCCCGTAATTGTTCTTCTAATATTGTCATTTCTTTTCCTCCTCAATATTACTATCAGAAAAACGCAAAAAAGCACCAAATCCACGTCTAAAAAGACGAAAGATTCGGTGCTTCCGAACATTCTTCTGAAAAGTTTATTAACTTAATTACACATACTATACCTTTTCTTGTTTTTTTTTGCAATACTTCGCCATGATATTTCCTTCTGCTATAGGTCTAATATAATCACTGTTAAATATCTTCCTCTATAACATTGTTTGAAACTTTATGATTACCTGGTATAACAACTTTTCTTGTCGTACTCTCTTTTTGTTTCGTTTCAATAGAGCTATCTTTTACCGCTGAAGTAGCACTTACAGTAGCTTTTTGTTTATTTTCTTGTTTTTTTCTGTCCTTTATCTTAAGTTCGTCTGTAAACAAGCTCATTTGATCATTAAAATCCTTGGATTTTTGAGGTTGTTCATTTTCCGTCTTATCTTGTTTCTCTATATTGAGAGTAGTATTTTCATTTGGCTGATTAATTTCTAACAAGGGTGGTACGAACATTGGTGGTTCGAAATTAGGTTGAGTCTCTACTTCGATGACACTTAATGCAATGTCTTCATTGTTTGGATTATCTGACTCACCATAGACGACAGGCACTATCTCATCTTCAGGAGGAAATCCCACCGAGTTTTTTAAATCTTCTAATGTCTCCCCTGAAGCTACTTCGCTATGATCTACGCCCATTTGTTTTAACCAAATAGCCTCGTCATTTATATCAACTTCTATTAACGGCACTTGTTCAGAAGCGGATTCATTATTTATAAAATCAGTTGATAGTTTAGTTGGTTCCTCCTGAACTTCAAAAACGAAAGGTAATACTGCTTCATTCTCCGATGTATGTGTATCTCCGTATATAGAGATATCAACATCGTCATTTTCTTGACATACCATAGATTCTTCTGCAATCGGGAATGGAATCACATTGGTGTGGTTCTTTTCGCTTTTCTGAACAGGTATTGCTTGAGATTGTATAGGTGGAGACATAAATCCATCATCATTTTTTATAGCTTGCTGCTCAACTTCTTTTTGAACTGACTTTCCTAATGCAGATACATTGTCTATAAAAGTGTCCGGAATAACACTATGGAAATCTGTTAAATTTAGAATATCATCTGATGATAAATTATCCATTGATTCATAGCCGACTTTCACATTACCTACAAGCGTATCAATTTTATCTTGTGAAACATGATCAGTAATATTAAATTCTTTTTCTTCTGTCGATTTTATTTCACTTTTAGCTAAGTTCATAAATCGATTGATAAATGCGGATTCATGTACAAACTGACCCATAGCGTGTTTAGGGATACCAATACTATTTCGCTCATTTACCACTTGAACAATCATTTCTTTGAATGGTAGTTCTCGAATATCTGTAGGTGAGAAGCGAGCTTGTAATTCTTTTTGCGTATTTAAGCGATAACCCCAAGTCTGTTTTTCACTTGTCATTGGTGAACCTGATTCATTCATCGATTCAACCACATTAATCTGTTCCCCAAATTCTTTAGAGAAGTACTCATTATCCTCAACAGGACCACGACCAAATACTGTTTTATGAGATGCATTACCCATAACCGATTTACGGTAAGACTGACCTACAGCATCTAATTGAGCAATAGATTGCATTGCAATAACTGCACCAACTTTATAGGAACGCCCTAATGTTAAGAATCGCTCAAATGCTTCGTTAGCATATAAAGGGAATTCATCGACATAGAACATTATTGGTATACGTTCTATACCTGTTTCTTTACATTCTTTAGCACGGCGGAAAACAGCGCTTTGGAATTGACGAATAAAGAACTGACCAAATAAAAGCGATAGTTCGTCTAGATCCCCAAGTGCGGTATTTACTAAAACGACACCACCTTCTCTAAGGAATTTGTCTGCATCGAATGCCTCTTCTCCATCATTACAAACAAAGAGATTCTTAAGCATTGAGTTTAAGGCAATTTCATTTAGATATTTTTTAGCACCAGTTACAAACTTGTCTTTCTTATTTTCAACCAATGGACGTCCAGCATTTTTATGGTCTGGTGGATAAAGTATCTGCTTAATTTCATCTTTGTCACGGAAGGTTTTATAATCGAGTACTTCGTTTTCAAAATACGCCACGATTTGTTCAAAAGAGTTTAATTCTGCGCGCATACCACTTGTTATAGAAGGATCTTCTCGTCTTGAATCAATAGTCTTTCGGACGAATTCTACAATATCAGCTAGATAACGAGGATCTGTAAACATTTGCTGAATATGAAGAATATTTGTTGCGGGACCAAATCGTATTTTAGCTAATAATGTATAGGTACTTGCTGCTTCGTTTTGTTGACCTTTAAAGAACTCGTCTTGATCACCAGTTAATGCATTTAAAGTACCCTGGAAACCTGAAGCGGCAGACTCACGTGTACCTCCAAATGGATTGTATTTTATAGACCATGATTTCGTAGGATCTATCACCTTTATTTTCTCATCAGGCACACCAAGTTTCTTACATATTGTTAAGACATCATCTACACCATCACCTTTGGGCTCTAAGAAAATTAATCCCATATCACGCTGACCAGTAGCAATTTTTAATATATCTTGTGCGATGCGCAATAGTAATGTAGTTGATGTTTTACCAGACCCTGTGGCTCCAATAATTGCTTCATGTAAGAATCGTTCATTTTCTTTAATGATTATTGGCTTCTTCGAATCAAGCTCAAAACCTACAATTACATCACATGTCTCTAGTTTATATTCATGAGCATATTTTCGAATATAAGGCGCTTCCCAAGTCTTAAAGTGTATTTTAAGAAGATCTTTGTTAATCATGTAATCTCGTGCTTGTAAAAAGAGTGTAAGTGCACTGAATATAACTGGCATCACAAATAGGACTAGTATCAAGGAGTTTAAAGTATCCGTCAAGATTATGTTCTTGTATGGTTCAAAGATACGAACGCTTGTTAAATAGTCTAAGAAGTAATCACATGTATATTTTGCGAAAGCACACCAGCTGAGTACATGTAAAGGAACTAAATTAAAAATCGCTGCTTTCCATCGTCCCTTTTTTGTTTTGGACCAATCTTTAAGTATTACTGGTCCCTTCTTTCGGGGAATTGTAATTGTACTATAGTGCCATGTGAAATATGGTGAAATCCAGAGTGGTATAAATAGCCACCATGATAGGTGATTTAATAAAGCAAGCTCAAACAGACCAAATATATTCATTAACCAGGTGAATAAGGCTATAGGCAGTAAAACTGCAATATTAAACCAGGATAATATAGAGACAATTTGAAAGTTCAAGGTCATTCGAACAAATTCTTCTCGCTTCGTTTTCTTAATTTCTTTTTCAAAGCGGTATTTTAAGGAACCTTCACGTTCAATTGCATATTCAGCATCAGTTTGTAATGCCACCAGTTGTTTCTCTTTTTTTTGCATGTAGCCCATCTTATCCCCCCCTTCTATGTTTTGAAAAACAAAAAAAGCACCGAACCCTAACACCTTAAATTAACTTTAAGGCGTAGGTTCGGTGCTTCCGAACGTACAAATATTTGTTTTTCTTACTTTCAATTATATGGTTCTCTTTTGTAAAGTCAAGGTAATTCAAATCACTTAACGATAAATACGGCTTCCTTAAAATCTATGGGTTCCAGGTCTTTATAAAGGACTGGACTGCCTATTTGCAAGTCCATCATAAATAAACGTTCATAGAAAAGAACTTCTTCTCTTATCTTTAAGGAAGGGTCAATTAATCCAGAGGGATAAGGGATTAATTTGCGGAAAACAACAATTGGAACTACAATATACGTTTCATTCTTATCTAAAGCAACCTTATGAAGATTATTAAATATCTCTATGCACCTTTTCCATTTAAGAGTATTTAAACCTTCTATATTAAAAAATACACAGTAATATTTCCTGTCGTTAGTAAATCGGCCAAGAACATCACCCTTTGATTTAAAGTAATCAAACAATAGTCCATCATTATGAGGGTCTGAGTAATGGAAGGTATTATGAAGCTCCTTGAAGTTAAATGAATCAATCAATGGATACTTCAAATCCTTGTTATATTCTGACCTCAAAGAAAGTATAGTATCCTCTAAATTACTTACTGTTGTAGCAATTATATTAAATTCATTTGTAAATTCACCACACATCGCTTTGAAAGCCTTTAAGAAATTTAGATAACGCAAATTAACCTGTAAATCATTAGTCTTTTGATTGTTATCATAACGAGGATCTTCTAATACAACAATCATTCCTTTATAGTATCGAAGTTCATCGTTGTCCCGTAGCTCTTTTAGTCGAATATTCAATCGTTTGAATTTGGCAAGAAGCCTTTCACCATATTCCGTCTTTCTGTCATATTCCATGAAATAATATGCTAATTCACCTTGAGTATCTATAAGCTCGCCTTGGTCATCATAACGTGAAAGATTTAAACAAATTTCGCCATCAGGCTTATATTGCATAATATCATTGATTTTTGAGTTTCGAGGAGAAGCATGTAAGTTATCTCTAAGGGAGCATACATTCATTAACTTAACTCCTCCAAACGACCATTGTTCATTTTCAATATCTTTCGCATCTTCTTCAATCTTACGATTTAGAGATAGAATTTTACATTGTATTTCAGTTTGGAAACGGAAATGTGTGTTCTCTAAAGGAGGAACTCTCCAAGGAAAAAATCCCAAGTCAAAATCAAACCCCGAACATTTATTCTTATCCAATTCAGTGATCCCCATGAATGAATAAATCTCGTTTTGTCCATCTTGCGTTAAGTAGTAATAGACCTCAGTTGAATCTGAAACTCTATGTTGCTTTATGTAGCCTGTATCTTGTAATAGCTTTAGCGTTTTGCTTAAAACTTTACGACCACTTTCGAAGTCTTTATCTTGTCTAGATTTTCCCCTGAGTTCAGGTCTTAAATAGCCGAGTATTTGATGTATCTTAGCCATTCGTACCTTCAATACAAACCTTAAAATTTCCAATTGTTTCTTGCTTAATTTCTTGTATGTTGGGGGTGCCATTTCTTAAACTCTCCCTTCTTCTTCGTACTCCGATTTTAGGTGAATGAAGTTCGGAGTTCAAGTGGCTAGATAAAAAGACTTGACAAACAGCTATATTCTCTATTTTTATAGGGCGCTGATATAAGGTGCTTATAAACAGTGCTGCCAGCGCTATATTAAAGCACCCCATGTCAGGAACAATTTTTGACCACAGTTTCAGAGATAGAATCGATTAAAAATCATCTTTGAAATTTCCAGACTCTCAACCTTAAAATCGAGTGTTTTTTAAAATCATTGTGAATCTCAGGATTAACAAATATAAATACTGGTTAAAATATTAAACTTACTATTTAATGGATGGCAAGATCTTCTGAAAAATATACGTATAAAATTTATGTATAAAATAAACACAATATAATCATAATGTGTGTATTTTGTGTGTATAAAATGTATGTATAATATCTTGACGAATGGCAAGTTAACCCTGTATAATAAATGCAGAAACAAGTATTTCAATAGGACAATTAATAGGAGTGAAGTTTAAATGACAAGAAAGAAGTCAACCAAAAATGTCGTAAGAAGAGCCGGAGTAGATGGAGGCAATGGTGAAACTAAGATGTATTTTGAGGGAGTTGAAGAAGGACTAGCCATCCCAACAGCTGAACTCATCGTTATAAATGCAAATAGTAAAAGTAAAGGCAATTTTTTAGCTACTGAAGTAATAACACCAAAAAATATTCATGAACATTTAGATATTACCTTCTTATCTTCTAAAGCTTTATCAAAAACAAATGAACGTTACCTTATTGGGAAACGAACACTAAAAGCTATGGGAGCTAAACCAAAAGAGACACCAAAACATGCTCAAAAACATACCTCTGAAATTGTAGCAAGAACTGTTCTTGCAGGTTTATTAGTAGATGCTGTAATAAATAATCCTGAAAGTAAGACAATTACTGCACATTATGATTTGAATTTAGCTTTACCTTTAAATCAAATTGATGAAGAGGCTTTCCAAAAACACGCAGAAAGATTTATTGGAACGCATGAAATGAAATTCCATTGTCCGAATGGAGAAGAAATCTTAGTAACAATTATTATTGAATTTGCGATGACATTACCTGAAGGTGCAATTGGTAGTTATGCAGTTGTTTATAATATTGATGGTAGTTTGAAAAAATATGAGATTGTTGAAGAGAATCCAGATGATGAATCAGAACCAATCAAATCGGTAGTTACATTTGAAGATAGAGAGTTATTGATGGGCGATATTGGAGCAGGTTCATTAGATTGTGCTGTAATGTTTGGTGTTGATTTTGATTATGAAAACTCAGAGGGATTTGAATTAGGTACAAAAGAGTCAGTAAATAAGATTCGTACAGAATGGAATAAACTACAAAAACAAGATCAAATTCACTCTTTAACACAATTCACAGAAATCTATAGCAACACTGAAATTTTCAACTCTGCAAAATTACAGAACTTCTCCACTATGTATCTGAATGATGATGCAATTGTTATAGCAGACAGTCTAAAGAGTATTTATGAAAAAATGCCATCGAGAGCACGAATTATTTTATATGGTGGTGGAGCCCTCCTTTATAAAAATGCTTTAATGCCATTATTAGAGGAATACAGTGACAAGATAATCTTTGCTCCTGATCCTAAATTTACAACTGCTAAAGGATTATTAATTTTTGCCCTTACCCCTGCATTTGAAGAAATTAAAAACATTTACCTAGAGGCTTTAAGTGTCTAAGCGTAGAACTACTAAATACAAACATGGGGATCGTTATCAGGTTTATATAAATAGAACGGTTGATGATGAACTACTATCATTTATAAACAAGCAATCTGATATATCTGGTGCCAGCATGCTAGGACTTATCTTGCTGTATCAATTGTATGGAAATACTGATATTGATGATATGCTGCCAAGAAATTATAGGGTAAATGCAAACATACCTAATTTTAATAATAATGTACCTATCTCCTTACCTACAAAAGAAGTTATTGTTCAAGATACAAGCGTTGTAGCTCCTGATAAGGAAAGTGATAGTATTGAAATTACTGGACGAGAAGAAGCAATTGTTGCTGAGTCTCGTCCAGTAATAAAAAAAGAAGTAGATTCATCTATAGCTGAAGATAAGGAAATAATAGAATCTGAAAAGCTAGATAATAAAAATAAGTTAGTCTCCCCTGTTCAGAATGAAGTTTCAAAAGAGAATAACGAAACAACACCTAGTAGTAAGGGCAATGGTTTGAATTCAATAAAGACTGGTTCTATGATGGCTTTTGGTAAAATGAGCACTCAGAAAAAAGATAAATAAAAAACACCGTACATTTGAGTGTACGGTGTTTTTTATTTAATATTTAGTGAATCAATAAAATGTTGGTTTGAAATTAAGTTTGATTTTTACTTTTGTAGATTGGTAATAGGTTAAATTAATGGATAGTTAATCAACTTCTAAAACGAATGCATAGAAAGCGTCGCCATGAGATAAATTTGTCTCCTTCTCATCCATATCCGACCAAAGAATAATAATAAACTCCACGTTGTGTAGGTGCGATAAAACGCTTATCTTTAACCATAACTTCAGTTTCTTTTCCCTTGTCATTACTCATTTGTACAAGATGAAGTTCATTTGGTTATGGTTCGTAATCCATCACAAAAGTAATATTCTCACCTGATTTAACTTTTATGGGCTTTTTTGCATTCTAATAGTTCAACAGGTCCAGCGGTATCAACACATTTACTTTCACCAGGTCCTTGCCAACAATAAGTACCGAGTGTAGTTTCGAATCTTTTATTATCAATCTCTATAAAGGTTTTAGGAGGCTCTCCCCTTCCTCCTGATATTTCATTAGTATTTGAACACCCCATTATGGTAGGTCCATAGAGCCGTTAAATATAAAAAAATTTCTTCATGCATATTCCCCCCTTACTTAATATTGGACAGGCACAATTATAAGTACAAAACATTTTTCATATTTAACTGAAACCCTTCTTAATAATTCGAGTAAACTTAAAGGTTCTATTTATTTCCTGCCCCACAATCTGATTGGATTACAGAACGAGAAGTATTATGTATTTAATATTTCATAATAACTCTCTTAGTGTCTGTTACTATTTGATAATGTATTAGTTCATTGCAAATTTGTTATGACACCTGTCCCCCGCCTCTTCCTTTTCAACAGATTTATCCCATACCCAGTAAGCAGATTAATAAAATTAAGTCTTGCCCTGTAACCCAGTGGGTAAGATTTATTCTTTGAATTTTTCGAATCTGATAGAGAGTAAATGGAGGTCTAATTATTTAATACTTATTTGGATTAAGCTATGTACAAACAGCAAAATGAATTATATTATGCTGCTTAAAAAGGACCCTGAAGAACTTTAATTATTGTGTACCTATTTTCGCTCTTTTCCGCCCTTTTTTGTTTCTTCTTTCTTTTTTACTGGAAAGCCATACTTTGTTGTATGCGCACGTACTCCTTCAATTAACTTCTTTTTCTTTTGTTCCATGACTTATCGCTCCCTTGCAGATTTTTAAAATACCAGATCTTTCGTAAATATCCCATACCCTCTTGACCAGTGGGCAAGAGATATAGTCCAGTTTTCGTTACTAAATTTAATGGGGAATAGTGGTTTGATTCTTACTTTTGCTATTAAGTTCCCCTTCTTCGACAAATGAAAGTAACACATTCATCCCCTGCTTCATTTGTGTATTCCCCTTTACAAGCATAATGCCCACAAAAATCTTCGTTTATACTCATACAGTTAGAGAATTTTACATACTATGGAATTATCTCTTGCCCACTGGGCACAATGAAGACTTATAGAAATGGGATGATATTATTATGCAGATCACTAAGCAACGTAAAGTTAGAAGCGATAAGAAGGAAAATATAAAACCTACAATTCTTTTAGACGTTAAAACAGCAATAACTCGGCTTGCTTACATAACTGACACGCCAGTTAAAGATATTGGCGAGTACTTATGTAAAGAGGCCCTGAAAAGTAACGAGATTATAGGTACGATTTCTAAGCATTTTAAACGAGATATAGTCATCGATAATACTCTTTATAGAGGCGTTTGTAAGAATACTTCCATTATCCGTCGAACAGAAGCTGGGGAATGTGAGAGAATAACAATTCGGGTTACATCCGATGTAAATGATTTAATTGAGGATTTAGCATATTCACTCGGCTGCTTTAAGGCTCGAGCTTGTGCTGTTCTCATTGAACATGCAATTAATGATTATGATATTGTAGATGATTTTGTTAGAGGATTTTTGGAAGAAGGTTTGGATAAACTCAAAATGCGAGAGCTCAAAAAGCTTATGAAATTTGTTAATGATAATGATTCCAACTCTGAATTTACTTGGGCATCACTGTTATCGGTTATTGTAGATGAAGTAAATGCCCCTTTAGACGATCCTGAGAAAGTAGTAGAAGAATATTTAATAAATAACTGGAGAAATAACTAATTCCTCCCCCGCATCCTATACCACTTCTTAGTGGTTTTTTTATTTTGCCCCCCTACTTCAGATTTATACTTATATCGTGTGTGTGATATAAGTATATTTTGTGTGTATAAAATACATATAAAATATATGTAAATTGTGAGTGTTTTGTCCGTATAAAATCTGAAAAAGACAATTTTAATGATAATGTGTGTATAAAATATACATACATTATAAGTATATTTTGTTGATCAATAATCAAACGGAGTGTATTCATTGGTTATTGTTAGATTATTCTAATGGTTTAACGATAGCTAAATGTTGTAGTATTCAACACAATTAACTTAACCTCCGGCTATTCGGTTCGGCTATTGATGGTTAAAGGATACATTAATTAATGAAGTTAAATTAACCTTGTTATAACTTCGTTAATTAACTGATAGCGTTGGATAATTGATAGTTAATATAATATTAATAGATAAGATATTATCTTATTAACGGTTAATGATAGAATGGTTAATAAGATAAAGATTGGTTTATATTAACTTCGTGCGTTAATTATTTAAGGGGTAATGATAAAGTATCGTGATAAAAATGAGATAAAGCTTAGATAGATTAATGTCGTAATTTGCTTTAACGATAGATTAATTGGTTGGTATCGAATGCTTTATCGGATGTGTTAATGTTAATCAATTAGAGATAGAGATGCTTCGGATAATGTTAACGTTGTAGGTTATCAAAGAATACGACTATTTGTGAGTGAGAAACCTTTAAAATCAAGCGTTTGTTGATTAACGATAGCTAAATGTGATAATCTTATTCTATGTAAGAGTTACAGAAAGGAGGGGTATAAGTGACAAATGAAATAGCAGAAATTACAATTCGTGGTGAAAATGAAAAAACAAATGAATCAGAAGTAGAATATCTGCAGATGTGGAAAATCACTGAATTTACAGAAGTTATGAATGAAACATTTAAACAAAAATATGATGAGGAGTTAAATATAACTGTAAATACAATTAATAATTATTTCAGAGATCTAGAATCGGCTGAAATCCATTACTTAAACAGGTTGAGTGGAACGAAAATTTATGATCCGATGGATTTAGATATTGCTGTGTTTATTGCATATAAGCGTTCTAAAAAACAACAAAAGGGAATCACTTGGCAATTACCCCAAATTTTCGAGGCAATACATAGAGATTTGCCATGTCGTCCGAAACCAGATGAGGCTGATACAAATTCAAAAAAGGACAACCTTGACATTACAAAACAATTAGAAGAATTTAAACATACAGTAATGCATGAGATTGGTTTGAAATTTGATATCCAGCAACAACTGATTGAAATGAAACAAGACAATGAAAAACAAGTAAATCGCTCAATGCTCGAAATTATGCAAAAACAAAATGAATTCAAGTCACTTGCACGAGTTGAATGGGATAAAAAATCGTCTTCTGAAAAGTATGAGGGTTTTATTTTTAAAAGAGAAAAGATAAAAGAGCGCGAGCAATTTATTGATGATTTTGTAGATAAGAAATTGATGGAATGGATTCTCGAACAAACCAAAGGTTGAATTCGGAATTCATTTCCAATAGACTAATAGTATTACTAGCGAAGCACGCAGTAAATCCCAGTAGGGGATTGCTGCGTGCTTTTTGTGTGAAAGGGGATTATATATGGAAAATTCTAATGAAGAATTAGAGACAGAAGAAATTCCAAGTGAAAATCTGCAAGATCAGGATGCGGCGATTAATGATCATTTTTATTTAGCTTATAAACCTTATGATTTTTCAATAACTTGGGATTGGAGACATTCAATATTTGCTAGGGTAGGGTTTATGCATGATGATATGTATCATCCATTTTTTAAACACATTAAATCAACTGCAAGGAAACACAAGATGCGAATATTGCATTTAAGTACAGAGATGATTCAGGATGACTATCAGGACAAAGATGTTATTAACCTATATGACTTCGAATTATTACCAACTGAAGAAGGTTTAAATGAACTTGAGGATACAAGATTGAAATGGGTTCAGTTATATCTAAAGATGATATGTTATATAAACGGCAAGGATCGTTCTAATTTCATACCACAGATGAAGTATTATAGAAATGAAGAAGGCCCGTTAGCTGGATATTTAAGAGCAATAGATGAAATGTCGACATCTTCAGATAAATCTATTTTGCTGAGGCATCTGGAGAAGCTTCAGGAAATTAAATGGGGAGTAAAGTATAATGATAATAACGGTATAACTGATTTTTTGTATCATATTAAGGGTTCAACATTTAATGAAAAATTAGAATCATTCTTTTTAGGTGCGTGGACTATAATGAACGTCCACTATGCAAGGGACTTTAATGACGAAAATATGGATAGCTTACTTACTCTTATCCAGTTAAGTAAGAACTTTATATATCCATCTTTAGATGAAACAGCACGTTCAATTATAGAGGGAATTGTAATGTTACTAGCTGATTTAACAATGATTACGCTTGATGAGGTTCTTATTCAACCAGAGCACGCATTGTTCATACAGTCACCTCAACTGTTTCCGAATCATTATCCGCAAGTTAGTCATATGTTCTATGGTATTGAATATTCACCAGACTTTAATTTGCGTTCGATGATACCAGATCTAAAACCTTTAATACCTAATGAGGCTGTTTTTAGAAGTAAGGTCATCCTAAATGATGGTAAAGAATTTGTAAGAAAAGTATTTCTGGCTATTGAAACCTAAAAAAGGATATGCTAAGATAATTTTCATAAAGTAACCAAATTAAATATCAAACAATTTACAATGCGAAGCACGCATTATCCTTTATAGGGGGTAATGCGTGCTTTTTTTGTTTTTTTGCAAAGGGAGGGATTAAATGAATCTTATAATCGCCACTTCAAGTACTAAATTCGCAAAGGAATTAAAGGAGAAATTGCAGGAAGCGAACTGCAATGTCTTAGATATAGTGTCATGCGTTGAAGACTTAATCACTTGTGTAAGCGAAAAGCCAGATAGTATTGATGGAATTTTACTTAAAACTGACTTAGCGAAGAAGAATAATGATTATCGTCTTGAAGTATTAAGTGACGTAGTATTAAGTATTCGAAAAACACCCCAGTTCGAAAAAGTGATTTTCACAGTTTTATCAGACTATCCTGAAGGACATCCGTTATTAGCTGAATTTTTTGATATGGGTATTTACAATTTCTTCACGCGAAATGGTATTGAATTTACGGTAAATAACTTAATTGAATCATTTAAAAATCCAATGTCATTTTCAATGGCCATGAAGTACAGAACTGTAAACAAGGAAATTCCTTGGCGTAGAGATTTATCTAAACCTCATTCCCTTGAAGTTAAGTTTACTAGTAGTAGTCCTGAAGTCGAGTCAGAAGATCCAGCAAAGGCTAATGCTGACTTAAATGCTGATTTGGAACCCCAAAAAACACCAATGGACTTTCTGGCTAAAACAAAAATACCTAAACCTTCGATATCGTTACCTAAGTTCCCAGTTGGGGAGAAGGGTTTTGGGAAAGAGCCAATAGGTGATGATTGGATGTTCGAGAAGAGTGGAATCTTAACAACATCCAATATACCAGTAGTAGGAACAGTGGTAATCGGAGTTGCATCAGTAGAAAAACATCTAGGAGCCACTAACACAGCTATCAGTATTGCTAAATTCATAAGTAGGGCTGGAAATAACGTTGCTCTTGTTGAAGCAAATAAAAATATGGATTTTGACCGTATCCATTCGCTTATTGAAGGAGAGACCATAACGTTAAGTGAAAGTGAATTTAACTTTAATGGTATCACACATATCAAATATAGAGATGACATGGATTTAGGTATTGTCTACACGAAATATCAATTCGTAGTGATGGATATAGGAGACATCCGTAATTCTCCATTTAAAGCAGAATTCAACCGTTCACACATTAAATGTGTAGTTGCATCGGCAGATGAATGGAAATTCCATTGGATTGAGGAATTTTTATTAAATGTTGAAAGAGCAGAGGATCTTATTCTGTTGGTACCAAGCAGTGATTTTAAGACAACAAATGATCTTGAATCAAGATTGAAAAAGCATGTTGTTTATCCTCTTGAAAAGCATTCGAATCCTTATGAGGTACCGGCTGAGTCCGGGGAAATCTACCAGCAAATTTTAAGAGTATATCTTAAAAATCACGGATTAAAAATCAAGGAGAAACATTTACTGTTAACGGCAATAATAGGAGCATGTGTTACAGCATTAGGTTTTATATTCTTCAATTAATAAAAAAGGTGGTGAATCCTGTTCGTTGAACGAATAGGGGGAAATTTGGGTATTCGATTAAAGACCAAAAAATTAATTTACTCAGGTGTTGCAGGGTTTACATTAGCAGCGGGGGTTGGTAGTGGAGTTTTCTATTATTGGCACACTAAAGAACAAGAACGAGAACTTGAATTAATCAACAAATATGAAAAGGAGCTAGATGTTTTAGAAAATACAGCTGCACAAAATTTTACTGCTTACGCTTTAAAGAACGATGTAGCAAAAGGGGATATGATTACGCCTGAAATGCTAACATCTGCTTCTGTTGCAAGGGCAGCAGCTTCAGCAGACATTATTAGACCTCAAGATTTAAAACGAGACGACAAGTTTGTTCTTTTCGCAAAGACTGATATGAAAGCAAACACTGTTCTAGTGCATTCAATGCTATATGACACAGTTAATGTAACTAATGATATTCGTGAAGCAGAGTACAGTTTTATCGAATTACCATCTAACATATCTACTGATAGTTACGTAGACATTCGTATTCAATTCCCAACTGGTGACGATTACGTAGTGCTTACAAAGAAACATCTAAAAAAGCTATCTGGTGTAACGGTTTGGTTTAACATTGGTGAGTCTGAATTACTTACAATTAGCTCTGCTATTGTAGATGCTTACCTTAACGGAGCAAAAATTTATGCTATTCCATATGTTGATGAACACATGCAAGAGAAGTCAACAATGACTTATCCAATTAAACCAAATGTACAAGAGTTAATTAAAGAATCTCCTAATATTGTCAATAAGTATGAAATGGAACTGGAAAGACTAAATCGTGGCCGCTTAGAAAATAATCTACGTGTCATGAGTGAAGAACAAAAATCAAAGATCCAAGATGGAGATCAACAAGTTAAATCAAAAGCAACTCAAGAAAATGCAAAAATAGCTGAAGAAGAAAGACTAAATGCAATGAACAATCAAGCTGAACACCAACAAGCTTTGATTGGAGGCGAGAAAGAAAAATGAAATTAATTCAATTACTAGGTTCAAGAAATAAGTCAGATTTCGCGATTTATTTAGGTCACACAATTGCATCAATGGGAAACCGGGTACTTATTGTAGATGCAACAAATAATAGCGTGTACTTATATTCTTTTATTCGAATTGAAGAGAAGGAAGTCCTATATGAATTCCAAGATATAGAAATTCTTGTTAGTACAAAATCATGGAAAGAATTAGCTGGAAAGCTTGAAAAAGCTAATGAAAAAATTGAGGACTTTGATTGCATTATTGTAGATACAAATGACAGTAGCCCAATCTATAATGATTGGCCAAAATTTCACCATGTCTTATATGTAAGTGACAATACTCGTTTTACTATATCTCAGGACGTTGAAATCCTTAACGATTATGTTGATGCAACTGGTATCACAACACTTCAACGTGTTCACTTTGAATCAGCACATAAAATCCCTAATGACTATTTAAATCTATTAATAAACAATCGACTTGATTTTAATTTAGTATATGAACCTTTGGAATATGATGATCAAGAACATAAATTGCTTAATTACATGCAGCACGAAAATACTATTCCATATAACAAATTGCAGAAGGATTATAAGAAACTATTAAAGTCAATTGTTACTGAGATCTATGACATGGGCTATAAAGATTTCGAAGCTTCTTCAAAACGAAGTCCATTTGGTATGTTTTTTGGTCGGTTCAAATCCAGAGGAACAAGTGGAAAAGTAAAGAATCACGACTCTGAAATTAATGAAGAGAAAGAAGAGCAATCTCAGCAAAGATTGGTTCTAAACAATGTTTCCAAACAAGAAAATGTTAGTACAAATGGTGAGGTAAATAAAAAAACAAAAGAAGTAGTAGGAGGGTGATCGAATGGGAAAGACGATAGTTAGTTGGTCACCAGTACATGGACAAGCTGCAACAACATCAAATGTTGTTGCATTGGCAGCTCACTTTGCACTAACTTACACTCATCAATCATTGATTACACATACACAATTAACTTATTCAACCCTAGAGTCACTTTTCGGAAAGGAAATGACAACTTCGAGGGGATTTGATAGTGGGATAGAAGCATTAGAACGGCTAGCCAAAAGTAATTATTTAAAGGCAGACGCTGTAAGAGACTACACTGAAACAGTTTATAAAGGTAGATTGGATTTACTTGGTGGAACACAAAATCAGTCATTGGAAACACCTCAACTACTAGAAGTCTTATTAAAGGTCACAGAAGATGCTTATGATTTAGTATGGGTTGATGCTCACTCCGGAACAAGGAGTAATACTTCAAAGAGACTACTAAAGAAAGCTGATTTAGTCATTGTCAACCTGCCACAAAATAGGTATGTCATTGAGCAGTTTTTCTCTGGCGAAGGATTCCCACCAGAGTTACGAGAAAAGGAAATCATTATTTTAATTAGCCAATATGATAAAAATGTTAAACCAGGAATTTCAAAGATCAAAAGTAAATACAGCAAGAAATATCCTGTATTACCAGTAAACTATTCGAGTAAGTTTAAGGATGCTTCGAACACATTTAGTATTACTGAGTTATTTTATCGCGTAGCAAATTCTAATAAAGGTTTGGAAATTCAAGATTTTATTGAATCACTTGCAATAGTGAATAAGCATATCGCAAAAAAACTTAAGTTAGAAGATATAGAGGAGGAAGATGAATGAGTTATTCACTGAATCTTCTAATCATCATAGGTATATTATCTTTGATTCTTTTCCTAATTTTACTGAAACTAGTCCAAGCAAAAAAAGATAGTAATAGTTTGGATGTAAAAAAGGCAGTTAACAAAGAAGAATATTCCGTTGAAGCATTGCAAGATTATATAAGTGAAAAAATGATCTCTAACACTACAGGTAATTTATATGAAGAAGGGTTAACAGAAGAAGCATTTAACCGTAAAAAGAGACGGAGAAATGAGTTAAGGGATGCCCTTAAAAACTGTAATACTGGGAATCTTTCTGCAAAAATACTAGTTCGTGAATATATTTATGATTTCTTAAAGAAAGATAAAAAAATTGATGAAACGACTATTAACTTTGCAATTCCATTTAATGTTCCGTCAAAAATGACACCTCGTGAAAAATTTGATACTGCTTTATACGTTGCATATCAAACTGAAGAATACAACGCATTAGGTTGGATAATTGAAACATTTAAATTAAATGATCCTAAAGAGGATGGGGGATATCGAGTTTTAGCCGATGAGGTAGATAATATTTATGAACAAGTTGTCTTTAATTATCCATTGAGATTAGAGGATAAGTTACGAATTCTAACTCAGAGAATTTATAGCCATTATAAAGGCTTTGGAATTATTGATGAAATACGAGACATGAATATTGATGGAACTTCCGGCGGCGTTTCGGGTTTACCTGAAAGGTTAACTAACCTTATGAATAATGTTGATCCGTATTATCTGGATGAAGAGAATGATCCTAAAATAGATGGAGCTTTTGCGGACCACGTTTCAGAACAAGGCTTTACGGCTTTAAATAGTGCATGGGTAATGTACCGAGGAAAGAGTATACATTTTTCATTTTTATCTTTCGAAGCTGAGGCTGAATTAAGACGTGTAACAAACAATGTCTATAAGTATGGTTATCCAGGTCAACTCTCGGAAACAAAGCCGGCGATTATTAATGAGATGGCAGATGGCTCTCGTGTAACAGTAATGCGACCAAAATTAACAGAGTCGTGGGCTTACTTTATTAGGAAAAAGTACAACTCTCGTAAGGTATCTGTAGAAGAACTGTTTCAACAAGAAAATAGTAATGTACTTTTAATATTGCTTATGTTTCTGGTAAAAGGTAATCGAACACTTGCTTTAACTGGTCAACAAGGTAGTGGTAAAACAACACTTTTGATGGCTTTGGTTGAATACATAAATTCTGCGCTGAATTTACGTGTGCACGAGACTAAATTTGAGTTAAATCTTAGAAATCAGTATCCAAGCCGTAATATCTTATCTTTCCAAGAAACTGAAACTTACAGTGGACAAGATGGCCTAGATTTAGGGAAGAAGACAGATGGGGATGTAACTATCTTAGGTGAGGTTGCAACGGACCCAGTTGCTGCATGGATGATTCAATCAGCTCAAGTTGCTTCATTGTTCACTTGGTTTACACATCACGCAAAAACGTTTCCAGATTTAGTTTTCGCTCTTCGAAATTCATTGTTAAAAACTAATATGTTCAATGATGAAAAAATTGCAGAACAGCAGGTAGTAAGTGTTTTAGAGTTTGACATTCATATGAGACAGGACAAATCAACTGGTGAGCGCTATGTTGAGAGAATTACTGAATGTGTAGCAATTACTTATCAAGATGAAAAGTCATCTTTCGAAGCTTTAAAAAATTCAACAGACCGCGAATCTAAAATGGACTTACTTATTAACTTGGCTTCTAACTATTTCCATCAGAAGACTCAGACTCAACAATTTGTTGAAAATACAATCTTAGAGTTTAAAGATGGCAAATATATAGCAGTAAACCGAATGTCTGATAAGAAGATGGAAGAAATTAAGCTTGAGTTAGCAAAGGAAGATCGAGAACAGTTTGATCAATTTATTAATAAATATTGGGGGGCGTAAAAGATGAATATGCTTGTCCAATCTATCGTTGTGGTTGCCCTAATCATCACAATTCTGTATGTAGTCAACCAATACTATAAATATTTGCGGGCTAAGCGTAAGAGACAAGAAACGATTGGTGTTAAGAAGGGAATAACCTTCCCTAGGATACTAAGTAAATATACTCAAAAAGGATACAACGTTATATTAAGAATTCCGATTTTACGGACAGTTCTTATAAAGATACGTAAAAAATTAGAAACACTATCAGTTTATGATGAATATACACTTCGCAGAGAAGTAATGAAAATTATTTTCTCTATAATCGCTTTATTTAGTATTGGATGTCTTGTTCTTCTCATAATGCGCCCTTCGTGGTTAATAGTGTTCTGGATTTCCCTAGGGATCTTAATGTTATCTGGAGTATTGATTGACTTCTTCGTATATCGAGTTGAAAACCGTTTACTAGTACAACTTAAAAATTATCTTGTAAGAGTAGTTTTTAATTACCAACAAACGAAAATGGTAGATGAAGCTGTATTTGATTCAATTCAATATGCAGGTCCTGAAATGAAGGTTCATGCGGAGCGTATTAATAAGATTCTAAATGATCTTGATTCAGAAAAAGAACTAGCAGCATATGAAGAAGTTGCACCTTCACGTTATCTACGTGTCTTTGCCGGCCTTGCTGTTTTGGTAAAAGATCGGGGCGACAACATCGACGAAAAAAACGGTAGTTCGTTTGTAAAAGGCTTAACAGCAATTAATAAAGAGCTAAATGATGAAATTCTATATCGATCGAAATTGTCTTATGCACTACGTAGTATAAGCACATTAGCATTGATTCCGATTTTCTTAGCACTACCCACAAAAAATTGGTCAATTTCACATTTTCCAACGACTGAATCTTTTTATAGTTCAAGGATTGGATTCCTATCGGAAATTGCTGTTTATGCGATTAGTGTCGTTTGCTACTTGATTGTTAGGAAAATGAAAGAAATTAATGACAATGCAACAGAGTTTAAACCGACAAGGATCAAATGGGAAGCATGGCTATTTAAAAAGGTTCCTTTATTAGAGAAGTTATGTGAAGCATTGTCACCTCAAAGGTTTACGAAAAAGTATCATGAGCGTCAACAATTAATTAAAGATGCCAATGAAAATTTAGAAGTAAAAGAATTGGCGTTACAACAAATCCTCTCTTGCTTAGCAGTATTTATTATTTTAGTAACTTCTTTTACTTTTGCTCATTACAGAGAAACCAACAGTGTACTAAATCAAGTTGCATCACAATCACTGTTTACATCTCAGCTAACTGAAAAAGAATTGATGGCTGAAATAGATAAAAATGAGTTTGACAAAAGTGTTATTCAAGATTTAGAGAATATGACCATTCTACCTTCTGAAGAAAAACTTCGTGAAATGATTGCTGATCAATTAAATCTTGAAGTAAATGATATAGAAGTATCGAATACCTACAATCGTATTACTGGTAAGTGGGATATTGTATCGAATTCGTTTCTTCAATGGTGGGAAGTTTTAATTGCAATAGTAATAGCATTTGTTAGCTACTTCATCCCAGTCCAAATTTTAATTTTCAAACGTAAAGCACGTTTGAAATTAATGGAGAGGGAAGTATATCAACTACTTGTTTTGATTTCAATCCTAAGAGATTTCGAAGGTATGAGCGTATCGATTATGCTGAATTGGTTACAACGATTCTCTATTGCATTTGAAAAATCTATCACAATAGCAATTGAAGAGTTCGATAGTGGGCCAGAAATGGCACTTGTAAAACTTTCTGAAAACAACACATTCGAGCCTTTCCAACAAATTGTTGAGCGCTTAAAGCTGACACTTGTACGGTTATCTATTAAAGAAGCTTTCAATGATATTGAAATGGAATGTGAATTTTACTTAGAACAACGTCGAGAAGAACAAAGACGTTCTCTCGAAAAGAAAAGTCAAATTGGGGAGTTCTTAGGATTGGGTCCTCTAGTATGTCTAACCGTCATTTATTTGGTATTCCCAGTTATTTATATTGCTGTTAAGGAGTCCGAAAATATGATTAATTTGTACAATTAGCTACTCTTGGCAATTTGCCAATAGCATAAATTAAAAAATATAAGAAAAGAGGTTTTTATTTATGTCAGAGACAACAGCAACCGCACTCAAATTCGCCGCAGGAATTATACTAGCACTCGTTTTAATTGGTATTGCCATTATGGTATTTACACCTGCTGCAGATTCAGCAAAGTCAGTAACAAAAGATTTCGCAGCAAGCACAACAGAATTGCAAGACCAAAAATACTTAGTATATGACAATACAGTAGTAAGTGGATCACAAGTGTTAACAGCTTTACGCCGCTTCGAGGCACAAGCTAAAGATGAACAAATCGCTCTTAATGTTCAAACTGGTAAAAATCAAACTGGTCAATGGTATCATGCAAAATTTGATGGTGACAAAGTAAGTAAAACTGGAGCTTCAGACATTTCTACAACAACTAATGTTACACATAATGAGTATATAAACCCAGCTGGTATGTTTGCTGCTTCGGTACATCGTGATTCAAATGGTGTTATTCGAGCAATTAAATTCGTGCAAGAAAAACAATAATCCATTTTAGATGGAAAGGAGGAAGGGGGCTTATCCACTTCATACGGATTAGCCCCTACCTTATTTATGAATAGTTCTGTATATTCAGCGATAAATATCGCTTTATCAGCTTTACTATCTGCTATAGCTTTGGCTTATGCATTGAGTCCTATAACTAACATTCAAAAAGAGTTTGAAATCTCTCCTGGAACAGTAGACACCGTATATTCTGTGCAGACAAAGATACCTGAAGAAATCTTGTTCAGTGGCGCAGAAGTTATAAGTTCAATATATAAGCTAAATCTTGATGGGATTACTGTAAAAGTGAACGGAACTACGTTTAGTACTCCAAAGGATGTAAAGGACAAGCTCTCTTATATTTCAAAGTATGCTAACTACTCTCAATCCATTACATACGATACTAAGGGGAAAGTTGCTTATATATCTTATGTTACAAAATAATGGAGAAAGGTGATTTAAATGCCAAATGCGATTGTGAAGATATTTGCCGTTATTCTCATGACTGTCTTGTTCTTTTATGCCACATATCAAAACTATAAGAAACAGGAAGACCTAGCGTATATAAATACATATAATTCTGTTACAGAATTTGTCGATAACGTTAGATTAAAAGGGTTCATAACTCCCTCTATGTATGAGGATTTTGTTAACTCTTTACACACCGGCAATGAAGTTTTATTTGATATTGAAATTGAACATCAGAAAAAGCAATATACCCCTGTATATAAAGATCCGGCTAATCCTAACACCTTTACTGGAGAGTATGAGGTTCAATATACAGGTATATATTGGGAACAAATCAAAAAGACATTATTTGAATCAAGTGTCCCGTATGATAAGCGCATTTATAAGTTAGAAAACGGAGATTTCTTCTCTGTTAATGTAGAAAACAAGACTAAGTTTAAGTCGACTATGCTTTTTGATTTCTTATCGGGTGGTGCAGGTAGTGATGGCCCTGAAATTGCTTTCCCATATGGAGGCATGGTACAAAACCAAGATTGGATTGATAAAAAATGAAATTACCTCATTACATAATTTTGTTCATTATCATCTATTCTATGCCCTTACTATTTACAGAATATCGTTATCAATATGCGAAAGAAACTATGCAACTAAATCATAAACATGAAGTTGGCATGACAGCAGCAGTACATGACGCGGTAAACATTTTGAGAACAAATGTTAAGACGGAATTAGAAAACGGATATGACTCTTATAAAATCAATCCGGTAAATCCTCAACCGGCATTTGAAACATTTATGAAATCCTTATCATTGCAGTACGGAGTTGAATTGGATTATTCGATGGATCGTTTGGGCCGCTATGTACCCGTTTTTGCTGTTGTTGACTATGATGGTTTGTTACTTAATGTTTATAAAGAGTACAAGGATGAACGGGGAGACAAAGTTTTAAATCGTGTATGGCTACCCAAGATACCATTCGCTTATACGGATAAGGAAGGAAATATCATTAACTTCACGATCGATGAAGAGGTGGAGGTGTATGATGTAGATTTAGGTGAATGGTTTGAAGGTACACGACAAGAACTTGTTGATGATCCAGATGTAACGGTTTCGTTTTTAGAAGATAAAGAGAATTTTCATAATGTGAGAAGAACGACGATTGTAAATACCTTACAAGAACAACTAGCTTACTATATTAATGAGCATAACGTATATACAAAGCATTTAGATGTAACCTATAAATTTATGCTTCCTTATATACCAAAAGAAGATTGGTATAACACTGTTGATGATGTTTCAATTCTAGCATTTTTCCAGGGGTATCCTTCTAAACTAGGGAATGTATTTTATCAACAATATGCTTTTGTAGGTACAAGACTTCAATTTAATGACCGTATCCTTGCAGGTACAGTTGATGGCTATAAAAAGTTTTGGTATGAATCATGTGGTTTCCCTTATAAAGCACAAGAAATATATTCTTCTAAAAAGGATGCAGCTGCTAAAGGTTATAGTGAATTATCTTGTCTTAACAAATAAAGGAGGGGTTAATTAATGGGGATATTACAACAGAAGCACCTATATACAAGAGTTCCGATAGGGAGAATAACATTTCACTTCCAGACATCTCTATACCGGAGAAGAGATGATATATATGAGAAGGTAAAAGAGTACCTGAAAATTGGGGAAACAAAGGAAATTATCGAAGTTAAAGATGATTATATAGAAATTCAAGATGGTTACTTCATTAAGAATATCGAGGAACCCCAGTATACAATGACATTTGGTGAAATAGTAGTGAAAGGTTCTAATGTTAAAACTTGTTCTAAGAATGGGGTAATATTCAGAAGTTTAAAGCCTGGTCTCAAGCTAAAAGTTTCTTCCATAGTGTTTGTTTCTCGTGATGTTACCGTCTATGCAATTAATGATAAAGAATTCATTAGTAGTGATGAGAACATTCAATATGTAATGGGTGTTTTTGAATTCAATTCAGATACCCATATACAAATCAACGGACAATCAATCAAATGCAAAAAAGGCGATACTCTGCAATACCAAACGATTGAAGGTAATTGTATATTGCTATTGGATGGTAACTGGTTGGATATATCTGTTTATAGTGGTACACTACATGGGTGTTAAAGAAATATGATTACGAATACGTTAAAACCTGCTATTCCATTATCATTATGGATAGCAGGTTTTTAATTTATTACAGAAACATAGTAATCTTTCTCAATTTGAAAAGATTGAAATCCGAAATGATCAGCTGCGAGTGGTATTAATTCTTCGAATGCTGTTTTATCTTCGTGTAACTTTATTATATAGCCCCGTTTCCATTATTCTTACCAAAGTTTCTTTTGAAAACTCCTTAATATATTCTTTAAACTCATTTGAAGGTATCTTTACATCATTTAAGTACTCTTTAATTACATAACTAGCACTATCTAATGAAGAGAGTTACCTTTTTGCGTCAGCTTTAATCCATCCCTTTTGTTATTGTTGCATAATACGAATTCGTTTAAGGAAGTTATATATCCAACTTTAGATGCAAGTATTTACTCCTCAAATTAATGTACCAGAGACTATCTGCTAATTATCGTGTAAGGTTTAAATGTCCTATCCCTTTAATCATAAATAATCCCTTTGTCACCTAATATAACAGAGTTTTTTACACCGTTAGACCTCATGTTTGTTTCTAATGCTGTATCTAAAGGACTTCCACTTATCATATAATTACATATTTTCACAATAGTTTCTATATTCCTATTTCTTAATATTTGAGCTTAAAAGAGAATAAATTTGCTTAATATACAAAAATATACACCCGGAAATAAATTGCTAATCCAACTTTGGTAACATATACTAAATTCTTGTAAAAAAATTCAAAAATAAATTATAGGTGGTTTTGTATATGGTTCGAAGTATTCCCGGTCCTAGTAAAAAAATTAGTACATATCAAATTGACACAAAAAAAGTCACAAAAGTTATGAGGGACATCGCCTTAGAAAAAAACTCAAACACAAGTATTTCGTCTAAAGGTAGTAAACAAATTCCTAAAGAAAATATAACTAAATTAAAATCTAAAGTAGAAAATGCTGTAAGGTCACAAGTTACTAACAGAGAATTTAATTCAAGTTCTAACAATTCAACTAATAGTATATCAGATACTGGTTATCATATTATTTATGGTGTTGATTCTTCTCGTATTGGCGGTACAACGCTTACATTTAACAATCTAGATAGCATGAACGATGTGAGAATAGCATCGTTAGATACCATTGAAATTTCAGGAAAATCAAGAGAATTATATGTGGCTAAATCTTCAAAAAATAAATATTTGGATATTGCAGAAACTGTTTTTGATATTGTGACTGATTTTATCCCTGGAGTGGGAACTGCTAAGGACATTTATAACCTTTATCAAACAATAGTAGACCCTAAATCAAAGGTTGCAGATATTGCAATGGCTTTAGTTGACTTTGTTCCTGGACCAAGTTTTAAAAAGCTGAGCAAATTTGCTAATGTCATTATAGACAAATTTGGTATAAATGAAAAAACTTCAAAAAAATTAAAAGAAGCTTTAGTGAAAACCTCAGCTGAAAAAATCAAAAAAATGAGTGTAGATGATACGAGAAAACTTGTTAACGCATCTGAAGGTAAAAATCTTGCTGGACACACAAAAGAACACCATGTAGAAATTACGGATGATAGATTGCAAGTTCGATCTAAAACAGAAGCCTTTCGTGGGGCTAGTAAATTTACAAGTCATAAAGTCATGCAAGAATTTGTTAATAATGTTCTAGTTGACGAAGCTGATCATATTGCTAAATGGTTAAAATCAGACAAAAAAGATGATTTTACTTCTAGAAAACACAAATCTAAAACCCCTTTAGGATATGGATACAAATTTATTAAACAAAAAAATCAATATAAAAGATCTGACAAACTTGATACAGGGGTAGTGGTACTAAAGAAAGATGATAGTAATGAATATGGCTTTATTGTAAAAACAGCATATCCATATGTTAAATAATTAAAATCTTGAAGTTTTGTTTATGGTTTATTAACATAATTTTTATAAGCTTTTAAAGGGGTTGAAAGAATGCAATCAAAAAGAGATATAATGTTTTATGATTTGCCAAATGAAGAATTAGAAAGAAAAATAAGAATTTCTTTTAATGATATTACTTGCTTTTATAACAGAGATATGGCGATTCAAGTAGTCAATGAAATACTGAATAGGAATAGCCAAGAAATTGCTCAATGGCTATGGGAAGACTCTAGTGAAGCACGTAGACGTATTAGATTAGAATCAAACCATGAATATCCTATTGGCTACGGTATTTCACAGCGCACAAAGCAAAAGTATACGGATCTAACAAAAAGTTATATCATTTTAGAGAAATCAGGATTTTCTGAAGAAGGATTTTACATTATTTTCACAGCACCATTAATAGAATACAATCAATAAGGGAGTTATCGGAATGGAAAAGCTTGATGAAACTAAGTATTTTTTACAAGTCTATTTTGCCCCACAGATTGAGTGGGAACAACTTGAAGATGCGGTTATTGATCATAGGAAACTATCTAGAAAAGAACGCTTAAAATTCAAAGAAGAAATCCTATATCTTAAACAACTATTAAATCAAAATCAATATGATAAAATACAAGATATTATTAATATCAATGACTTGGAATATACCCAAGTATTTGATGTTAAAGCAATACAAAGACTAGTGAATGAAATTTTACCTATTATCGAGAAATATGAATATAAAGAAGACATTTCTTATGTTCCTTTGAAAGCTCTAACTTATACGTTTGATACAATTATTATTCCAACGAATATGTTTTTATCTTTTGACCTTATTGTTAGCGATATTCAAAGAGAAGGAGATACATTTATTCAACATTTCAGGCAGGATTTGCAATATATTGAAAAGGCCTTTAAAGAGAGTGATGAAACAAAGATTGGAGAAATCCTGCAAATTTCGAATAAAAAGGGTGTTTCTATTTTTGAATCTGAATATAAAGATTCTTTTATTCAAGAAGTTATGGAGAAATTATCATAATATCGGGTAGGGGGCTAGCCGAACTCTCACACCACCGTACGCATGTTCCATATACGTCGGTTAATCTATGCATAAAATTACTATGTACTTAATCGAAAATTTCCATGAAATTTCCATTAAAATGCAATATGCAAATAAAAATTATAAAGGAGTAAGGCAACATGAATTCATTTTTAATAAATAATAAAATATGTAATGTTAATTTCGTACCTTATGAAGACAAATGCGGAATAAGAGACGATGGAACTTATTTGATTTGTTATAGAGGATGGAATTTCGAATTTCAATACGATGATAAAGAAATACTATACGCTACTATATCTGAAGAAGGGCCCTATTTAATAAGATTCGGAAGCTCTCCATTTCCTACTTTCGGTAAAGATATTGAAATAGTAAAAGAATACTTACAGGTAAACCACGGAATAACAGATTTTCAATATTATGATCCAGACAGTGATGATGTTAGTTATCTAGATTTTTAATCTTAAATTAGAAAATGACCAAGACGGCATTTATGAAACTGCACCCCGTCAAGTAGACAGTGGAAATAATAAAAAATGTATTAAACGGCTTGAGTCCTGAATTCTAAAGGACTCAAGCCGTTTAACCGTTTCTAGTAGCGATAATGATTATAAAAATGAATATAGCCATCAATCGCTTATTTTAACTCTCCATATGCATCGTATTTATGTAAATAATACTTCTCACACTTCAGTGTGCCCAAAATGATTTAATTGGTCCGTTATCAATACATCGACCAACACGCGACATACTTTGCGTCATATTGGCTGTATCCACAATTCGCTTAAATTCCTTCGATGTATATTGAAAACCTCGATCACTAAGTATTAATGGCTGCTCACCTGATTGTAATGATTGAATGAGTGATTTTATTGTTTTGAAAACAAGGGAATTATTATTTGAATGACCCAACACATAACTCACAATTGAACCATCATATAAATCGATAATTGCACTTAAATAAGCTTTTTTTCCGTTCTCATACTTAAATTCTGTGACATCTGTACACCATTTTTTATTTGGCTTTTCCGATGTAAATGCTCGTTTTAATACGTTCTCCGCTACATGATGCGCTAGGGATTTACGATAAGGTGTGCGCTTTCTCCGAATAACAGACTTCAATCCACTAATCTACATTAAACGATAAATACGCTTCTCGTTAACCATCGCTTGATTATTTTCCTTTCGCTGACGATTGATTGCCAACGTCGTATGACGATAGCCGTAAATACCATCTACTTGTTGGTAAAGAAGGATGAATGTCCTTTAAAATTGCTTCATTTTCAACTTCTCTGTTAGAAGGCTTGCGACCTAGCCACTTATAGTAAGCAGCAAGCGAAACACCTGCGATTCCGCATAGTGAAAGAATCGAAAGTTCTTCCTCTTGATGGAATTCTTGAATCGCTAAATAGCGTTGCTGTAGATGAACTTGAATTAGCGACGCCTCAAGAGGTTAGAAGATAGGAGTAGCGATAAAAAGGCTGTGATTTTATAGTCTAAAAACTTGAACAAAATTGACAATAATTGCGATAAATGGTATATTAAATATATATTTGATTAAACGACTTTTCTGTTCCGCCACACGGTAGAGCAATTACTAAACACTTTCTTAAAGTGTTCTAACGAATTCACTTAACGGGATTCGTCTGAACTTTTTTGAGAAAGTGTTTTTTGTCGTTCTCAAATATAAAGAAGGAGGGATGGATTAAAGAGATTCTTTAAAATGAGATTAAAAATTAAATCGGTACATAAGCCGAAATGAGAAGGGAGAGTGGTCTTCATAGCAATTATTGATGCTTTAATATCCTTTAAACCTGCGATGTTTGCTCTGGGAATTGTAGTTATTATAGGAGCATTAGAAGGAATTTTAGAGGAATACTTAAAATTTGTGGATAAGAAAATATTGGAGGAAGCGGTTTCTAAAGATGAACAGTCAGATCCTCTTCAACCATCAACCTTTTGATCAAAACATCTGATAGTAAGATTTATTTTTAAATTGTCACGTATGTTGATGATTATAATAATTCTTTCCATTGCCTGTGTTTCTTCGTTGAAGGTTATATTGGCTATTATGGAAGATGGGTTTTGTAGTATTAATTGGAATTACGTTGTATTAATGCCTTTATTTAAGATTTACAAAGCATTCACAAAAGTGATGGGTGATGTGGTAAATGATACTGATGAAGCTGCAAATGATGTATCTAAGGTGTATTCTGGCTATAATACAGTATTTGGGTTGTATGAAAGCTTAAAATCATTCCAGTCATCAAATACAGAAAAAGAAACAAAAAAAATCGACCAATAAAACAGACAGATCAGTAATCTGAGTCATCATCCGTTTTAAGGTCGAACCACTAATTTCATTTTAGCTATTCACAGGTGCAAAGTCAATCATAAACCTTTGTGTCTGTGAATGCTGAATGAAATAATAAAAACAATTGATCGGAATATGGTATACTAATTGTAAATATATTCTATGTAGGAGAGGGAAATTATGAAATTGAACGCTAATGTTGATGAATTGCGCAGATTAGTAAATAACACACGAGATAGAAATATTTTTATTCGTTTTATAGTCTTTTGTACAGTCACAAAGGCTCTTGCACCAGGTTTTTTAAGATATCCTAAAGATACATTGAAACTGTATTTAAAACACCTTGCTTCCAATGAAAATGGCAAATTTTCGGCTTAAAATATTCCCGCTTCAGAAACATCACTATTTGGCATAACTCTTTTGTTATGGCTTATGTATGGTGCTTTGGAGCGGGTTCTTTAATTTAAAGAACCTTTTCATCTAACGGTTTTATCCAAAAAGGCTTAGAAAAGATAGAAACAGCTGGAGAGTATCCAATTGGAAGATATGAAAATTTTTATGCAACACTTACTTTAGATGACGGTTTCGAGAAAGAGCAAGAATTAGTAAGCCTTTAGTTGGTCCAATCTATTTATGAACTTAAAGTAGATTGGGGGAAGGATGGTCACTTTAGGGCGATTTATTTTCCTTATAATTTAGAAGGAACACATCATTATTGTTTTACATACGCGTTTATTAAAACACGAAAACCACCTTTTGATAAAACCGACGAATACAGAGATAAAACCAAAAAAAATTATGAACGCATAAGGAAAAATCCTGATGAAATTCGAACACTGTAAGAATAAAAAAGGGAAAGGATGAACTTTAATGAAGAATTTTGGAGCCTTAAAAGCAAGAGCAAGAAAAAATGCGGTTGCAGCTGAGTATTTGGATGGTCTTACAGGTATTATTTCTAATCAAATTTTTAAAGAGCGGCTTCAACAAAAGTTAACTCAAAAACAATTAGGTGAACTAGCGGGAGTTACTCAAAAAACAATTTCACGTATCGAAGCTGGTGATCAAGGAGTAAAAATTGGTACCTATGAAAAGGTATTAAGTGCATTAAGAGTTTCTGCTTCTGCTACTTTTTATTTTGAAGAAGAAACAGAAGAAACAGAAGAAACAGAAGAAACAGAAGAAAAATTATTTGCAACGATATATTGAAAAGAAGCTATTTTTATAGCTTCTTTTTAATTATTACTCCGCTATTGTATAGCGAACTAGATCTATTGTTGCGTTAAACGAGCGTGTCCTTATGGATTTTATTAAATTAATATTGTATAATGTAAGAATACTACTGATTAATGTCTAGCCTCAACCAAACGGTATAGAGGATTATAAAGCACTTCATTTAATGAATGTTCATTCTTATCTAATTAAGGGATAAGTGTGTTCATTTACTAATTGAGGTGCTTTTTTGCGTTATCATTAGTAAATAAATTTAAGGGGGCAATACATATGACAAAAAATCTAAACTAACGTTTGAATAAACGTATCGCAACATTTATAAGAATACTTAAATAGAGTTAAACATTCTTAAAAAGCCATAAAAATAGTTTTCTATCTAATACGTGTAATTGTTTTTTCTGGAGTCTATTGTATAAACTAAGAGAATTTGTTAAGATAAATCTATTGAAATTAATAAGATCGGGAAGAACCCGCTTCAAGAATGACTGTTTTGTCATGACATTTTGTCATGCCTAATTAGTGTCTTTGAAGTGGGTTTTTTTCATTTTATTGAAATTTATCTTGGAAATTGAGAGGTGCCTTATTAGAAAAATAGACTTACGCCGAAAGTCCTTCATGAATTTGATAGAAACTCTATTAATGGTAAAATTAGAGTGTGGAAAGAATTTATTCATTCGGAGGGAAAATTATGAAACGCGGAACTTATAGAAAAAAATCAAACAAACTAATGATGGCTACTTTAGCTTTAGCTATTGCTACGCCTGTAATTGCTATACCTGGCAACAATTCTAGTGCGGAAGCGGCTACATACAAAAATCCATTTAAGGACATTATTAGCGCACATCCATACTATGACATTCTACATGAAATGCGTGACAAAGGTATTATTACTGGTTATGGAGATGGAACTTTTAGACCTTATGACAAAATCAGTAGACAACATGCTGCGGTATTAATCCAGAGAGTTAAAAAATTAAATCCTAAAGTTGGATTAAAAGCCTATAGTGATATACCGAAAACACATCCGTACTATGAGGCAATCATGCAGTTACAGCAAACAGGTTTGATTAAAGTCGATGCAAAAGGAAACTTCCAACCTAGCAAAGATTTAACACGTGGGGAAATGGCTTTAATTCTTGCTAATGCCTTCGAATTAAAGGCTACAGCAAAACATCCATTCAAGGATGTATCTCAAACAACGGAGGAAGGTAAAGCCATCGCTGCACTTTATGAAGCAGAAGTTACAACTGGTTATGATGAAACTACCTTCAAGCCAAATGAACCTCTTTCAAGAGCGCACTATGCGGTATTTTTATATCGTGCTTTGAACTATGTGAAAAAAGTTGAAAAGCCTGTGGAGGAAAAGCCTACTCAAACAGATATTCCTAAAATGAGTATGGATATGAGTTTAGATGACTTTCAAAAGGTAGTTACTAACGATAAATCATTATACGATGTAGCTCCTGATGAGAAAGTACCTGAATTTGCCTTTAATAATCCTCGATTTAAAAAGCTATTAATCGAAGGGCAACAGTATGTGAAGCAAACAAACTTTAAGTATAAACAAGCGGGATCGTATATACATCTGGAGGAACCAAATTGGGTAAATACGTTACCACCAGGATATTTATCGACTCAGATAGGTATTTCATATGGCAGTAAATCTGGAGACATTGGATTTAGTGTAGATTTTACAAGTGAAAATGCTGTTAATTTAACTCGTCAGTTATTTAAACTTGCCTTTCCTGAATTAGCTTCTTTAGATGGTAAGATTGCAGAACTTGCAACAGAAGCGCGAATAGCATATGCGGAAGAGAAAGATGTTCCTGTTGGTGAACGTGAATTCAGAGGCAATGTAACTGTAGAAGAAATAGGAGAATTTAAAGTACAGTTTGGAACAGATAAAAGAATGGAATTCTTTTGGATTGATGTGAAAAAGAAATAGGAGTGATTGAATGCTCATAAAATCCCAGAAGAAGGTATGGCTAACCTTTCTAGCCATACTCATCTTCTTTTCCACAGTGACCCAATATGCATTCGCTGCTATAAGTGTCCCGCCAAACTCTACTGATAGTTCAACGCCATTAACAGTAACGCCAACTTTAGATGGTAGTTCAACTTGGTATTTTGATGGGTACACAGAGGTTGTTAACAGTAATACAAATTCCTCAATTGGTAATACGTATCGCTATAAGAGTTCACGTGGTACAACTGTAACAATGATTAATCCGGGTAATATTGGCGATTGGGTGGATGCCTTTGGTGGAGAAAGTCATCAAGTAATTGCAGATTATTCTTCTGGAAAGATTCCTACTTACCATATGGCACCACCATCACCAAAGACTGCCTATGATCGCTTAAAAATTGATGATATTATCTCCGCTTCTGCTGTAACATCAGAATATAAGAACGGGAAAATCTATGTTAAAGCACCTGGGGATGCACCAAAAATCACAAAGTTTGCGGTTAAAGAAAAACCAGCGAATGAAAAAGGATGCTATCCCATAAAAAAAGCAATTAATATTGAAATTGAAGTAGAGCAAAGCGACGAAAAGGCTCCTCTAAAATATGTTGAAGTGTATGCGAAAGATAAGAATTCCGCTTCCATATTAAAAAAGTGGGATAATGTCCAAACTTCAAATGGAAAGGCATCACTTACTGTTCCATATGAAGTTACTATGAAAGAAGAAGTTTCTTTCTATGTTCGTGCCTACGATTCCCGTAATAGATTCGACATTGATACTCAGGGATTAAATCTAACTGTAGGCTCAATCAAGCCAGTTGGTCTAAATTTCAAAATATGTGGTGTCGTAACTTCTGAAGTAGACCCAGATGGTACATTGCCATACTTCAACCATGGAACATTATTAAAAGAAGATAATTTAGCAGGGGGTGCGAAATTAAAACGTGTAGATGATACAGTAGGAGAACATGTCTTAGGAAGATATCGTTATCCAACATTGTATGATGGGAAATATGGAGGTACTCTCTTAGATAGATCTACTATGAGTAACCTAAATACTTCTTTTACCGTAGAAGTACCATTTAAAAATACTGGAGCCGATCGTTCTAAAATTTCGGCTGCTTATAAAGGTCAAGCGTTTTATCACTTAGTTACCGAAAATGTGACCACTGCTCGAAATGTTATCGATGTTGACAGAGTAACTATGGATGATTTTAAAAAAGTGTATAATGGGAATCCTGATTATATGAAAACGGCGGTTAAGGTACGTACAATTGAAGATGCTAAGACACGTTACGAATACGGCAAGTATTATTACATCCGAGACTTAGCGTTTGAGGCCGGTGGTTTAGCGGATAACGTAACTGGTAGTGACGAGTTTAACTCTATCAATCCAACATGGTTACGTGTATTAAGAACTGACTGGCCAGATATTGTAACGTTCAAACTTAATCAACCAAAAGTTAAAATAGGTGATACTGTTTCCTTCACGATGGATGGATATGAGTACGTTTCTGAAAAACGAAATAAAGCTGATACCACAATTACTATAACAAAGGCTGATGGAAGCCAAGTTGGTGCTCCTATTAAGACGAATTTGAAATCGGATAAGTCTAAAAAGAATAAAAGCAAACCAAATCAGGCAGAAGCAGGATACTGGGGAAGTGAAAAAGTACAGGGTCCTCAAATCACTGAAAAGGGACTTTATACAGCAGAGCTCTATATGGAAGATGAAGTAAAGCGTTTTGCAAGTAAAAAAATCACTTTTGCAGTGGGGTGTGAAGAAGGTGACTCTTCTGAAGAGTGTAATGAAAATCCACCTGGAGAGTACGGTTCTTGTAGTTTTGAATACACAGTTGAAGAAGCGGAGAAAATTGAAAGCACACCTGAGCATATAAAGGCAAATCCAGTTGGAAAAATTACAGAAGATAAGAATGTACCAACTAGTGCTGTATTTGATGTTTTAAAGTATGGTATCGCAACGGATGAATATCTAAAGGTTTGGGGTAAATCCAATCGCTTCCTGTCGGATTATAAATTCCAGCAATATAAAGGGAAAATCAAGTATAAAATTAAGGTAGATAAAACATACAACAGATCATGGACAAAGTATGTCTCTAGAACTTGTCATGATGAAGATGGTCCTTATGATTGCTCATACGAGGTTCCACAAAGTGACACAGTTCATAAAGAAATGTCGTTTGATGATGTTTATGATTACTCTTATTGGCAAATTGGACATTTGATTATTTATAAACTGGATGATTTAACATTCGAGAACTATGCTTTGCCAAGTGGAAAAGTAATTGTCATGAATGACAGGCATGAAACAGTAGCTGATGCTATACATTCAGATATTTGGGAGGATCATGTTTTCCCTAAGCTCTGTAATAATGTAACATTGCCGTCTTCTAGTTTATCAGGTGGTTATAGTCCGCCACCAGTTCCAGATGAAACTGATTTGTTTAAGTCAGCTGCTAAATTAGGATCGCGTATTCCGGACGTAAAAAATGACTCGGTGAAAATTAAAATATCGTCTAAAGATGTACAAAAAAATCCTGTCTCAGAAAAAGAAACGGTACACATGGATGATAAGAAAACACCATCTCATGGGCCTACGCCTAAAGAGATCACTGTTTCGGATATTGTGGATTTAGAGATGTCTAAACAATATATCGATAAAGAAAAAGTCAATAAATATCAGACTACCAGCAGTATCACTGCTAAGTATTCACCAATCATAGAAGTTAATAAGGCAGCGGAACCGTCTGTGTCCTTCACAAATACTTCGAATGATACTGTTGATGGCGAAAAAGCTATTAATCCAGTAACGGTGCATACACCAGTTGTTATGTATGCAAAAGCGTCTGATGATAAAGAGCATGATCAAAGAATAAAACCGCCTACTCGCTCAACACCTGCAAATCCCGATACTGATCGGCATGCATTTGTGTTAGATAGACCTTTTACAGTAAGTCTACCAACTGTCGGTCAACATCTAAACGAGCCGGGGTATGGGAATCGTGATTTTGCAAAATATTACAAAGATAAACAAATCAAATTCCCTTTTGACGTGTATACCGAAACAAAGCAAGGGTTCTATCCAAAAAATACATGGATATCAGTACCTATTGAAATGGAGACTGTAACCTTCTTTTTACCGGTATGGGTTCCAGAGGGAGAATACACTCTTGAATATCGAGCAATTGCGATAAACGCACCTGACAGACACGTTAGTAGCAATAGTCCTACGGAACCGGAAGCTAACTTGAATTTAAATTTCCGTACTCCTGATGCAATGATGGACAACCATATTGCTACAGACAAAATTAATGTGGACGTAATCGGACGTTTATATGACCTTCATATAACAGACATAACTGACTACAACTGGAAGTCTGCATTCCGACAAAGTGATGGTGTCACACCTAATAATAATTCTTATTGGGTGGGGTTAAATGGTATCGATGGAGATAAACGAGGCAACAATAATCCATTTGTTTTGCCGGTACGTCATGGTAGTCATCCAGATGGATACCAAAATGTAGCGGTTAAAACAGGTTATAAATTCCGCTTCGACATAAAGACAAAAGGGGATATGGAGAGTATCAAAGATGCAATCCGTATTACACCGAGATTTTATCATGTGTCGAAAGACGGTAGAAATCGACAACCAGTAGACTTGTATTATCACGATGATAACAACTACTTTGTTAAAATAGGCTCGGATAAAGATAAGACTTATCGTACAGTGTCATTAAATGAAACTTTACGAAATGTACCAAAAAATGAATTAGCAAATAACGCAAGCCATTATTATAATTTTGCTGATCGTTTCAATTTAGAAGAAACGAAAAATGAATATTATGAAACTGCGTTTGCACGTAATTACATCAAGAATATGTCTAAAGAGCCTATTCAAACAGGCCCGTATGGATGGCAAATATTAAACTGGAAACTTCGTACTTATAGGGGGCCATTGGAAAACCAAGTTCCTCAAAATACGATGATTCCACCAAAAGAAATCGTTTCTAAAGAACAAACATGGTATAGCGAATATAGCTTGCCAGCAAAACTATATGTTGTGCCACAGAACTCTTCTGTTCAGGAAGCGGGACGTGTAGAGATGCTAAATGAAAATCATCCGTTGTTCTTAAATAATGGATATATTATCGTTAATTTCGACATTGAGACGATCCAAGAAGGTGATGTCAATAATCCGTATCTACGCTACTATGACGCATATTATATGAGCCAGTGGACTGATATGGAAGGATTCACATCAAACTTTGTCGATAGCTATGGTAATAACTTTAATCTTGAAGAAGGTGACATGATTTTCTACCATGCTGATCAATCATCTTTAGACGATTTCAAATCAAGTGTTACTCACTAACAGAAGAAAGAGGCTGAGACAAAAGGATTTTAGCCAATGAAAAACCCGAACAATATCACGATACGCGCATTCCGTGTTTCTTGATAGTTCGGGTTTTCTATTTATATTCTTTGTTAATAAAAATTATCCGTCTTTCATAATGGACAAATTAGTTATGTTCCAGCATTTTTTTCTTACTAAACGAAGTTTAATAGAAATAAAGAAAAGGAGGAGTTTAATAGTGACTAAGTGCGACGATATAGAAACATTAGAGGATTTTGTTAAGTGTCTATTTCTTTCGCAGGAACATACATTCTGTTATAATGAAAATAGTTACAATTCTAGAAAATTACATGTAAATGTATAGTGAGAATGATAGCACTTTGTGAAGCAAAAGATGAATCTCACAACTTATATGTGTGCCGTGAGACGCATGAAACGCTCTATATACTGAGCAGCTGGTAGTAACAATTTACAAGTGTTTGGATGCAGTGATCAGACATGTGGCATTTTTATGCAAAAGACTAGACGTCGACTCACCGACGTATATGGAGGCTTCGGCTCTCCGTAAGCACAACTTACATGTGTATGTGTGCAGTGAGTTTACCACTTGCGTCTATACCCTCAAAAACTATAGTCACAACTTATATGTGTATATGTGCAGCAAGTCCAAATTGGTTTGTCAGTCTGTCACAACTCACATGTATTTGCCAGGTAGAAAACAACCAAATAAACGAAGTGCGAGTGTGAAGTGAACTTAAAAATACTAGTCCATTCGCACTTTTCACGTTAAAGGAGTGTTTTGAATGATTTAAATTGTAAAAACGATGAAGTATGAAATTAAGTATGATAAAGAACTTTATAATCTCTTAAGCGACATTCAACATGCAGTTTAAACCATTTTTACCTGGTTATATACAAACGGATTTTGGTGAAAGAGGAGCTAAAAGTTGGTAAAATTGCGTCTAACTTTTAGGGGTCACTTCAAAAGTTACTACGGTTTTTATGGATTTTTAAGTTTTCCAGTACCTTCAGTTTTTTATCTATTGGTCGGAAAAGGAATATCAAAGAAATATTGTTATCTCATTTTTTGTATAATATTCTTTTTTATAGAAATGGTAGTAAAGAATTGTTTTCAAATGACGAGGAGGTCGTGAGATTGGAGAGGCTATTAGTTTCTTCAATGGTTAACGATCAAAAGTCTGTTAAGAAGAGTGGTAGTAGTAATGGTGGAAAAATTGAAAAATCAAAATAAGTAAAGGCTTTGGGGGGTTATCATGAAGAAATTTTTACTTCTGATGTTATCTCTATTCATTTTGTTGTTTCTTATTAGTTGTAGTGAGGAAGAACAAACAGAGAAACGATTTCGGTTTGCAGGAGAGATTGATAAAATCATTGTGACTGGTAAAGGTGTAAAACATGATTTAGCTACACGTATCTTTGATAAAGAGGTTGAAATTAATATTCTTAGAGAAGCTATGAAAAATGCAGGTGTATTCTTAGGGAAACGTACAAACGAAGGATCTTTATTCGAACTTGAAATTATATTTAAGGATGATTCAAGGCAATTTGTAGATTTATGGTATTATCCTTCGACTGAAACAGGTCTTTTTTATACAGATAAAATTTATTATTCGATGAACGATTCAGGCGTTCCAGAGCTAATTGAACTTTTTGAATCCTCCGCGCAATATTTCAGGAATGTGTAAGCCAAGTTCCTGATATAAAAGGATAGCCGAGTCACTAGAAGATTCACCGACATAACGATAACCCAACTCCTCTACACGTAAGTGAAGTACAGTAGCATCCTTTGCAATATGATGTTGTATTTTATTTTTTAGAACATCTATATGTGTCGTAAGTTCGTGAATGATTTGTGTAGCTTCATTCTCTTCATTAAACAATTCACCAAAATAACGAATTAGTGAATTTAAATCATAAGGTAGCCCAGTGATAACAGGGGCAATAGTTTGGAAGTACTGTTTTGTCTCTTCCGTTAAGTCGACACCGATAATTAAATCGGGTTGTTGTTGTACAATTATGTCTTGTTGAATCACATATTGAGGCATTTCTAAAATGGTTGTACTAACTTCATTAAAAAGAATCTTTTGATACTTTGGAGTTAGGGAGTTAGCCAGAGTAACACAATTAGGTACAACACCTAATGCAATCGCAATTTCTGCGTGTGCAGGTGAGAGAAAGCAAACACGATATTCACCAACGGTCTTTTTGAATTGTTTAGGTGGGCAACCAACAATGTGTTTAAACTGTCGACTAAAGTATTGCACATCACCAAAACCAACTTTTTTTGCGATATTTTGTGATAAATCATTTGTTGTTAATAGCATTTCTTGTGCGCGGAAAATACGATAACTAATTAGATAAGCTATCGGTGTTTGATCATATAACTCAATGAACTTTCTCGAATAATACCATGGGCTATATCCAGCGATAGCTGCTAATTCATCTCTTGTCATCATTTGATTATATTTTTTTTGCATATAAATAACAGTATGTTCAATTCTTTGTTCAAGTGTGTATTCATCTGTCGATCGCTCTTTTTGTAATTCTTTCAACAAGCTGTATAAAATAAATTGTTTAATGGTGATATGGAGATGGTCTGTGTTTTTAGCGAGCGATATGTGAATATCTGCGATGACCGTTTCAGGCACTCGTTGAATGTAGTAACCATTCGTTGTTTCGATAGACCAATTACAGGTTGATTTCATTTCTGTATCATACAGCACAAAGCTAATTAAATAACCTGAAAAATCAAGACGGTTTGTATTTGTAAGTTGGATAACCGCACCACTTTCAAGGGCAATTAAATGCCCAAATACAATATGCTCTTTATGCCCATTAATGGATAGAGTGGTTTGGCCATCCGTAATCAATAAGAGAGCCGCACTATCAATATGTATCGTTGATTTTTTAAATAATAATTTGGCTAAATCTTTTATTTCTGTGCAATGTGCCAGCCAAATAGGATTGGAATCAAGCATTTATTTACTCCTTTAGTTTGTTGTGATAAAAGTATACTACGGAATGTCACAGCAAACGGCATTTATAGGAATAAATAAAAATTAGTGATTTAAGGGGGAAATAATGAACTACATACAAACAATTCGTAAGTTAATTGGAAATGAAGTGCTAATGACTGTTGGTTGTGGAATTATTATTGAACAAGGGAATCAAATTTTACTACAACATAGAAAAGATCGGGATGTTTGGGGTATCCCAGGCGGTGTTATGGAGCCTGGAGAAACCTTTCTTGAAACTGCTGTGCGCGAAACATTTGAAGAGACAGGATTGATAGTTGAACAATTGAAGTTGTTTGGTCTTTATTCAGGAGAAGAAGGATTTGCAGAATATCCGAATGGAGATAAGGTTTTTAGCATCCAGATCATTTTCCATTCAAGTTGTTTTTCAGGGGAATTAATTCATGAAACAGAAGAAAGTCATGAACATAGATTCTTTACTCGATATGACCTACCTCATTTGAACGCACATCAAGAGCGATTCATTCAGGATTGGGTAAACCATGTGACTTTGCCCATAATAAAATAATCTGACGGAGTTCGACCATTAAAAAGGGTAGAGATAACAACCTTCTTCTTAATTAACTAAACCAGCTAATAGATTGTCAATAATAATCTTTTAAATTAATAAACACTTCATGCTATACTGAAAAGCGCAGCCCAAATAACCCTCCGAATTCAATTGGAAGGTTTTTGTTGTATTTGAAAATGCTGTTACTAAGTGGTTTCTTGGAACGGTGTTTTCGTTTTTAAAATCGCATAAATCCAATGTAAAAGCTTATTTGCACAAGCAATAATGGCTACTTTATATGGCTTTCCTTCCTCACGTTTTAAATCGTAGGAGGCTCGTAATCGCTTATTTCGTGCGATAGTTTCAGGTGTTGTTTTCTTTTTTCGACTATCTCGAATAGAACAACGAACAGCTGTATAAAGCATGTGGCGAAGCCTAGCCGAGCCGCGTTTAGTAATGTGATTTTTCGTGCCTTTAAAGCGACCTGATTCAAACACACTGGGATCTAGTCCTGCAAAGGCTACTAACTTTTTCGGATGATTAAACCGATCAATTTCTCCGATTTCTGAAATAATCGTTGCAGCGATTTTTTCACCAATACCGGGAATTGATTGGAGTAATTCATATTCTTCAAGTTGTGCCGCTAACTCATCAATCTCACGCTCCAACGTAGAAAGTTGTTGGTGGGTACACTTGAAGTAAATCAATATACATACTCAAACTGACTAGAAGACTTTGATAAAGAGTTGATTGAAATGGATTGCGTTCTGCAGCTCCGATTAATTTTTCCGATCTTTCAAGCGCCCAATTAAACGAACGTGCTTTGCAATGTGTATCAATGAATTGTGCGATCTCTTCTACACCTGCTTCTTTAACTGATTCAGAAGTAGGGTAAGCTTGTAAAGTTTTTATGGAAATCTCAGCGTATAAATCGCCAAAAACCCCTTTATACTCTGGGAATATTTGATCTAATACGGCTTGAAATTGAAGCTTTGTTTGAATCATAATTCCCGTCATATTTTCATGTTGCCTTGTTAGATGCCGAAGGTTTAATAACTGTACACCACGCTTTTTCTGAGGAGCTAAATCCTCTTTGTAATACAGTTCGCCTAAGTGATATGCATCAATGGCATCTGTTTTAGTTTTTCGCAAGCTAGAACTTTTTGCTCGGTAAGATATCAGTGGATTTACGATAATGACAATGTATTCTCTTGCTTCTAAAAACTGTACAACTGGGGCATGATAGTGACCCGTTGATTCCAAAACAACAGGTGGCTTCACCCCTGTTTGACGCTCTAAATCTAATAAATAAGAGTGTAACTCTTCCAATCCATCCACCGTATGATCAACTTTCACGCTACTTTTATAGGGCATTTTTTATCCAAGAACATTTGAACCTGACTTTCACCTTTTGCGACATCCAGACCAACTACTGGATTCATGTTTATCTCCTCCTCAGGTAGTGTATTGACCGGTAACCTCTATCTAGCTTGTTATTCATATCTTCGCTTGTTATACGAGATCGTAATGTCCCAACCAGCCTAATCATGTGTTAACAAGTAGAGGGTGAACAGTTTAGTTGTCGGGATCTAGTCCCACGGGTGCTTCCGTTCGAACCCCGGCTACTATCAATCTATAAATTGAATAAAAAATAGTCAACCAGATTTCTCTGGTTGACCTTATAATACGAACAGGGTGCTTTATTTCAAGATGGGATTCTCTATGGAATCCCATCTTTTTCTTCTTGACCTAACGGTGCAGATTAATGAAACAAGGCTACTCATTAAATTATAAAACGCTACAATTATTAGTAGGGGTGAAATAATAAATATTGAGTTATTAGGAGATAGAGGATGAAAATCAGGGAAGAGAAAAAGAATGGTAAGGACGGCATTTTTAAAGACATACTTATTGAAATTCGAGATTCAATCATATTCGGAATAGTTTTGAATATCTTGATATTTATACCAAGAATGGTGATTCGTTTAATCAAGAATATATTATAACTAGTCTAAATGAGTGCTATTCTTTAAAGGTATCGCCTTTTTTGGTTTGCTTAACAAAGCAGATTATGAAGTACAGTACTTAAACTCCCATGAAAGAACTTAATCATTTTTCATTTTCTGTGGTGTAGCGCTACAAGGATGGCTAACGGGTGCAAGAGTTAAGATCAAGCTACCGAAGTCAAGGTAGTTTTTCTTATTGAGCTAACGATGCAGTTTAGTTCAAGAATGACAGTAGAAGGTTTCAAGTAAATTTATGGAGAATACTATTGATATGAGAGTTTAGAAAGGGGAATTTAATAAATGGTTGAAATTAAAGACTCATGGTTTACAGTAAATCAAATAGATAATACAACTTTCGCTATTAGTGAGTATGGACATTGGGAACAAGTTCACTCTTATTTATTAATCGGCGAGGAGAAATCTGCATTAATTGATACGGGTCTTGGGATTGATAACATAAAGAGGATTACAGACCAGCTTACAAATTTACCGATTATTGTTTTAACAACACACGTCCATTGGGATCATATTGGAAGTCATGGTGAATTTAAGAATATTTATGTACATAAGGATGAAGAAGATTGGCTAGTCAATGGTATTAAGAAACTTTCTATCGAACAAATCAGAAAAGATGTAAGTCGTGATATTACAATACCCACGCCAGAAACGTTTAATCCAGAAACCTATAAACCCTTTAAGGGTAATCCTACAGGTTTGTTAAATGATGGTGATGAAATAGAGTTAGGCAATAGAAAGTTGACTATCTACCATACTCCAGGACATTCTCCGGGGCATATTTCAATTTTAGATAATAGTAAAGGTTATTTATTTACAGGTGATTTGCTTTATGATGGGACTCCAGTGTATGCTTTTTTCCCAACGACCAACCCTGTTGATTTAACGCAATCGTTAAAGAAAATATCCAACATTCCCAATGTAACGAAGATTTATGGAGGACATAATACAATAGGTCTTGATGCAAGCCTTTTACAAGAAGTGGGAAAAGCAGTTGAAGAACTTAAAGAAAAAGATCAAGTAAGATTCGGAACTGGAATTCATAAATTCAAAGGATTTAGTGTTCAATTTTAATTATGCTTATTAAACTCCCATGAAAGAACTTAATCATCTTTCGTTTTCTGTGGTGTAGCGCTGGTTTTTGCGCTACATGGATGGCTAACGGGTGCTTTAATTGAATAAAAGAGACAGTACAAAAGCTGTCTCTTTTTATTGATGATTTTATTAGAATGGAACTTTATCGTCCGATATATTGATTTGTTCGTTTCCAAACCAATCTTTTTCCAACTTTCCAAGTAAGATAGCACTATCTTTTTTTAGTTTTTGGTTTTCTGTTTCTAATGTAGCTAATCTTCGTTTTAGTGATTCAATAAGCTTGTCTTTTGAACTTTCACTGAACGTCTGATTTTTAGTGATAACCTTTAACTTTTGATTTTGCTTCTTAATTGCTTCGTCAATCGGCTTTATAAGTTCTTCCCGATTAGAGTATAAGAACGTTTTACTCACACCCCAGCTTTACGGCATATTTCAGCTTTTGAAACAGGATTGTTTACGGGATCATCAAGGAGCATTAGCTCCTTTAATACTGCTAAAACATCTTGTTTTTTTAATTCACTTTCTTGTTTATTTGCTTCAACCATTTTAGAGGTATTTGGGTTCTTATTAGCTATCAATGAACACCTCTAGTATAAAAGTGTTTCGCCGCATCGAATGTCTCGCCTTTCTCAATAATTTCTAAAGCAGTCTAATAAAATTGAATCACTTTATCAAATTCGTCAATCTTTTCATTCAATCCAATTTGTTAAGCCTCCGAAAATGCAGCTGCACCATGAGTATTTTCAAATTGTCAAAGGTGAGCTTGATCATGCTTGCACGTGCAAAATTTCAAATCTTTTAAGTGGAATTTTGAACGCCTTTGACGGTTTGAAGCAGTGTTAAAGGAGATAACTTCTTGAAAAGGATTTAGAAACCTAACGATGCACCTGATGGTACAGTTCGCTGTCCGATAAGGGGAAAAAGGAACATTCAAAAAAGAGAAGGCGATTTTCGCCGTCTCTACCTCTTTTTATTCTTTTGATTTTGTCTCTTGATATCGAGGTCGTTCACTTGTTAAGAATGGAAATGGAACAAGCAGGATGTTGAAAGGTTGTTATTAAGCTCGTAACCAAGATATTAGCGGATATACGATTAAACATTATACATAAATATACTAAATAAGGAAAAATAGAAGAAAGAAGGACGGGTATTCATGACTCAACCATTTCAACCATTTCGGGAATATGGGCCAATAAATCCAGGCCAACCGCGACCACGAGCACCTTTTAATCCAAATCAACCGGTACAACAACCGCGACCACAACCATCTCTACCGCCAATGCAACCACCACCATTAGCACCTTTTAATCCAAATCAACCGGTACAACAACCGCGACCACAACCATCTCTACCACCAATGCAACCACCACCAATGCAACCACTACCGTATCCGATACCGTATCCACCAACGTACATACCACCATATACACCACCATATACACCACAACCATCTCCTCCACACTCCACTTATGCTGGATGTATTCAAAAATGGGCTAATGTGAATTTAAGAGACGGAAGAACTTTAGATGTATTTGTTACTTCTATTGACGAAAGAAGTCTAGGAGGATTTCTTCCTAGTGGTCAACAAGTGGCAATAGATTTAGATGAAATTACATTTATGACTTGTTAAAACTAAAAAAGGAACGTTCAAAAAAAGAGGAGGCGTTTTTTCGCCTTCTCTACCTCTTTGTATATTTTTGATTTTGTCTCTTGTCTTCGTAGTCGTTCACACGTAAAGAATGTAAATGGAACGAGCAGAATGTTGAAAGATAGCCAACTACACGCCTTATTGTAGCTTTATAAAAAAGATTGATAATTTGTAATAAAGTAAGTTAAGAGGTGATTGTTCGATTAGAACAATCGCTTATTGTGCTAACGGAGCAGGATAATTTAATAAGAGAAATTTTTTTATCAGATACAATATATTTTATCAAGAAAAAAGAGCCACTAACAATGGCTTAAAGGAGAAAAAAGAAATCAACTGAAAGATCAAAAGATATCAAAAAGTAGTAACACAAGATAAAAAATTACATACTTCTTTTTACGTTAATAAATTGAATAATTGGATTGGTTAGATAAGCTATACATAGAGCGATAAACAGGGTGTAGTTGTTTCCTTTTCCAATAAAGAAAAAGTCAATTACCCATAATAGTAATAAGGTATAAAATAAAATATGGTAGCTTAGATAAGAACTCTGTTTTATTTATATGTCTGAACAGGAGGAGGAATTTTATTCGATTTTTAGGGAATTTGTACAAACAGATGTGGACTATTATATTAAAAAAATCTCACTTGAATTGAGAAACTTCCCTGAGTTTGTTAATCAAGTGGTTTCATACTTAACTATAGACTATAAGGGGAAGAATGTGGGAGAATTCAGGTTATATTTTACTTTAGATGGGGAAATTTCTGACTTTGATTTAATTATGTATTAGTTTAATAAATTTTAGATAGAAAATTAACATACTTTTGCCCTTGATTGTGATATTTATCAAGGGCATCTTTTTTATGCAATAAAGATAGGTGTAGTGGGTTGGTATTAACGCAGGCTTTGCGGTTTATGATGGCAACAAAGCGTATAAAGCAGGCGGTACAAAAAAATAAGTAGCATGGGCAGTAGTTCAAGGAAGTGTATTTTATGGAGTTAAAGAATTTATTAAAAGAAATAGGAAAAAATATAACTAATTTCCTTTTGGAGGATGAAGAAAGTATATTAGAATTTTTAGAACACGACGAGTGGGGAATAGCTTTAGAAGTAATTTGTAGTGTCATTGAACAAGAGGGTATTCCTATCGATAAAGATATTTTTAGTAAAAACGAAGAAGCTGGAATATTTATGGAGATGGATAAATCACTTTGGGTAGAAATAGGCAAACAAATTAAGTAAAGGTGTTTATCTTGAGAGAAATATATAGTTATAACATAATTTTGATGGCGGTTATTTTACAGCCTCTTTTAGTTTAATGGGATGGAGTGTCGAATAAAAATGCTTTTTTATATAGTCAGTACAGATAATGCTAAGTCACATCGTAACCTTCAAATGGAAGATAAGGAGTAGATTAAATGAGCTATTATGAATTTAAAGTAAAATGGTGTAGAGTTTGTGATCAAGGATGGGTAGAAATAGTAAAAGATAAAGAGAATCAAAACCTATTACTTCAATGTTCTGAATGTGAGTCGCAATGGAAAGGTATGGAAGAATATACTAGCGGTATATATATAGAAGATGAGGTGGAGGTAATAAAGCCTGAAAGGGAAGAAATAATAAAAAAAGGCTGGGTTAAACACATAGCTTTAGGATAGAAAATTTCTGAGTTCCATATGAGATACTGGATATACAGCGGGTTAATTTTTGGGGAACATAGGAAAATGATTCTAATCCCATCACATGTAGAGAATAGAAGAGTGGGGAATAACCTTAGAAACAATTTGTAGTGAAGTTGAACAATAGACATCCTCGTTAATAAAGGTATTTTTGGTAAAATTGAAGAAACTGCAATATTTATGAAAATGGATAAATCACTTTGGGTAGAAATAGGCAAATAAATTAAGTAAAGGTGTTTATCTTGAGAGAAATATATTTGTTCAAGTTATAATATAATTTTGATGGCGGTTATTTTACCGCCATCTTTTGGTTTTCATGGGGTGGAGTGTCGAATAAAACTGCTTTTTTATATAGTCATTACAGATAATGCTAGTCTGCTAAATATGATGATATACAAGGAGCAAATTGATTAGAACAAGATTTAACTCCTAATAAAGCTTTAGTAAGTAGTTTAAGCTAGCCCGAACCCACTTAAAGTTGGTTCTTTATAGAGGTTTAGAAAAGACTGGAAAAGTTTTTATAGTTTTTATATCTATTAGGTTAGGAAAGCAACAGGAATACCGTTGGAGATGAATATCGGTCGTTAATCTTGCTCAAATTGCTTCAAAGCCCCAAAAAACATGTTTTTCGAGTCTATTGTATTATGTTTTTAGTTTTGATAAGATGATATAAATGAATTAGTAAGAGGGAAGAACCCGCTTCAAAATAACCATTAGTCATGCTGTTTTATACATGGCTATTTAATGGTGTTTTGAAGCGGGTTCTTTTTTATTAGACTTTTTTCGAGAATGAGAGGTGTCCAGCAAGTGTTTTGGCACGAATGAAAAGGGTTTAATATATATAATCATCTATGATATAGAAAGGAAGACATTTTATATGCCTTTATTAACCGTTGTAATTAGTGTTTTATATCAATACATAAGGTTGAAGTTTTACAGGAATATAACTATGAAAAATGCAAAAAAAGAGAATATTGTATTGTTAATAAGCCAATTGCTATTAACTATTTCGGCGAGTTTTTATATTTGGCTACCCCAGCAGTTGAATTTCTACATCCCTTTCTTATTGGTAAGTATATTCTTGATAGAACTAATAAAGCCGTGGTTAGTGAATGAACAACTTTTAACAAAAATTGTAATAGCTATTTTTCTAGTTGCTACATTCATTCCATTTGTAAAGGGAGTTGTATTAATCCTTTTATTGTTCTATTTAATCATCGGTGGATATAGGTATGGAGAATGGAAAGAGCGACTAGGAATACTAATAATGGTGCTCTCCGCTATTTTGACTATAACTACTAATACAGATAGCATTATTTGGGGAGGTGCAACGTTTTACTTTGTATTAAATCATATAAACCATACAGCGCAGCTTTTAGGTATGCTTCGACATGCAAGTAATAATGTCATTACAGATGTATTAACTGGTCTTTATAATCGTCGTTGGCTATATAAAAAGGCCGAACAATTATCTGGACAACAAGAAATAGGTATTATCTTTTGTGACATTGATAACTTCAAGAAATTAAATGATGAAAAAGGACATGAGTATGGTGACTATGTTTTACAAAAAACTGGTGAAATCATGCGTAGAATATTAAATGGCTATGGCTTTGCGTGTAGATATGGGGGAGAAGAATTAATAGGCCTTGTAACTGATACCATGTTTACGGAACGATTGGCTGAAAAAATATTAGAAGCGGTTCGAGAAGAAATAAACATTACCATGTCCATTGGGATAGCGATTGGAGAAGAACCTGCTGAAACACTCTTTAAATTAGCTGATGAACGAATGTACATTTCAAAGAATACTGGGAAAAACAAAATTACAACCCAAGATTCGATAGAAGTTTCGTAAAAATAATTCATTCATGTTTTTGGGAGATTACTTAAATTTAAAATGGCCATACTGACATTTATGTTGTGAAAATTTAAATGTTGGGGGTTTGAAAATGAATTTTGAAGAATTAAAAAATAAAGTAAAACAATTCACAAACGATGAGGAGTCTTCCTTTCTATTTACACCAAGCATTGTTGATAATGATTTTCCACAAGGGTATTGAGTGGTTACCTGGAAAAATAGATGTAGGGCATTTAGATGTAGGAAATCTCAAGCCACCAAATTGGCAGATATAAATTTTTACTTTGATAAGTTAAAATTATAAAATATATGACATATTTAAGTAATCTAATATTCGGAAAATCATTACACAAAAGGACACACCTACGCCATGGCTCTGCGAAGGTGTGTCCTTTTATTGAACCCCTTCTTCCTGTGTTAAGTATTGTTTGTGTTGTAATAGAGTGATGTGAATTTAGAATATAGTCGATTTGTATATTAAAGAAGGGGAAATTTTGCTGTTTTAGTGTTTTGCAGGCGAGAATGTAACACTTTCATATCTTCAACTACTGAGGATAAGCTAAGAAGGGTTATAGAAAAGAACATAATATAAAAAATTAGGTAGAGAGAAGGACCTGCTGAAACACTTTTTAAATTAATTGATAATCGAATGTACAGTTCAAAGAATATTTGAAAAGCAAAATTACAACCTAATATTGGAGGCAGAAGTTTTATAGGGATAATTTGTCATATTCATTCCAAAAATATACCGGTTTTTTATGTTATTATAACTAATGATTGCTACCGAGATGTTGTGTCAAGCAATTGGAATTTATGACCTTAACCCTCCTAGCTTTATAAAAGATGCGATTACCCCACTTGTTTTGGTAAAATTTGACAATTAATTCTACCTGTCATATACTATTGCCATGCTTTGCGATATATAAATATAAAACTTTGTAACAGGTAATAAAATTTGATGTTGGAAAAGTTTACATTCGAGATTAGCTCAGTTCTAGTTGATGTTGTGTGGTTGCCATAGTTACTAAAGAGGATGTTTAAGGTTATTCATTAACACAGCAAGTACATAATGGATTTTTTAAAATCTACACTGTAACCGTTTTTGCGTCGTTTACAAACTCGAACTAGGGGGTTGTGTAGTAACGGAACAAAAAAAGCAATATAACTCCATACCTCTTATATTTTATTTCTCTTCAATTTTTAGTAACAGTCCAAAATCTTTCAACTCCCTCTTGTAAGTGAAATGAATATCCTTTCCATGATACTTATAAGTGCATGTCCTACTGGAGTGAGTTCTTTGTTTGATCACCTGTATATTATAAGGGTCATGCCACGACTAAATCCACAACTGAAGCGTAGCGAAATGCGTGAGTAATCTTTAGTAAACATATTCCTCTCTTCTCAAATTCAAGAGTTTCTATACACATTTATATAAGCAAAACTATACATTTTAAAATATTATTATTGTGTATTCTATTGATAATGTTTCTCATTAATTAGGAGGGTCAGTATGAACCGATTTGTTAAAGTAGAAAATGTCCAGTTGATAACTGAGGCTCAATATGAAGTAACAGAAAATCAGAAAGTATTATGGTTGGCACGTCAAATGGACATAGAAGCGGGCATTTATAATGAACCCGTTTCTATACATATAAAAGGAGACTTAGATCATAAAAAATTACAAAAGGCCTTGCAATATATTGTAGAGAAACACGTAGCATTACAAATGAATATTGTATCTACGAATGACGGTCTGAAGCAAATAAGGAAAGAACAATTTCATGTAAACATGGATTTTTATGATTGGTCTTCCTATCCTAGCGCCATAAGAGATCAGATGTTGGACAAATCTTTGAAATTAAATCTTCACACAAGATTTGATCTAACCTCAGATGCCTTGTTTCGGTTTCAACTGTATCAGTTGGAACCAAATGAATATCTCCTTCACATGATGTTTCATCATATTATTTATGATGGATGGAGTTTAGGATTATTCTTGCAAGATTTAGAAGAGGCTTATTCATTAGATCTAACTTTTGAAATAGAAAAGAACAATCATAGACTACATATGTATGAAAAACTTTTACATAAACATCAAAATTATATTGGAACAGAGGATTATGTTACTTCAGAAAAATATTGGAGTACAAAATTAGAAGGTACCTTACCGTGGAGTGAATTTCCAACAAGTTGCGCAAAGTCACCTGTACCAACATATCAAGGAGGAGCTTTACAATATGCAATAAAGCCTTCTTTATCTAACCTTATAAAACAATTTTCAAAGGAAAAGCAAGTTAGCTCATACCGAGTATGGCTAAGCATCTATATTGTTTTATTACATCAAATGACAAATCAGACAGACTTGGTAGTTGGAATGCCAATTAACACGAGAAGCAGTGACGAAGAAGCGCGAGAGGTATTTGGCTACTTTGTGAATACAGTCCCACTACGTATAGCATTTTCACCGACCGAGACTTTTACAGAGTTAGTTCAAAAAGTGAATGACTCAGTAAAAGAGGCTATTGCACATAGAGATTATCCATTGAACCATTTGATTCAGCAAGTTAAGAATCGAGAAGAAAATAACCCGTCTTTATATTCAACAGTATTCAACATGGTGAAACTTCCGAATTTCAGAATGGAAGACTTAGAAACGAAAGTCATTACACATCAAAATCGAGTAAGTGTGTTTAATATGGTATGGCGATTAGTTCAAAACCAAAGTGATGCTTTAAATATTGAAATTGATTATAACGCGGGTATATATGATGAAAACGACATACAGAACTTTATAGATAGATTTCAACATTTACTACAGGCATTGATAGAAAACAGTGACATACCTATATCCAAACTAGAGTTGCTTTTACCACAGGATATTGATGTTTATCAAAACACATTGGCTGTGAAAAATGTGCCGCCTATGACATTAGATCAACTCATTGATGAACAAGCCGATATACACCCAGATCGAATTGCTATAACGATGGGTCAACAAAATATCACTTATCAAGAGTTACGGGTTTTGTCGAAACAAGTGGCACAAACTTTATTGCGCCAAGGATTTCAAAAACAAAACCGTGTAAGTATCATCATGAATCGTAGTATAGAAGCCGTTGTTTCAATGATTGGAGTATTAAAGGCAGGAGGTACCTATGTACCTGTGGAGCCAGATTTTCCTGTAGACCGGGTTCGTTTTATATTACAGGATAGTGAGTCAACTCATATTATTACAAGTCATAAGATCAGTCTACAACATATTCAACTAGATCAAAAAGTTATTTTATATGAAGACATGTCTAAACAGTCCATTATTGAGCAAGCGAAACGTACACATGCAACGGAAGATGCCGCCTATATCATTTATACATCTGGTTCTACTGGAAATCCTAAAGGTGTATTAATTCCTCATAAGGGAGTAATTCACTTTATACAATCCTTAAAAGATACGTATCATTTTCAGAAAAATCACGTACATCTGCAATTTGCATCACTTATCTTTGATGCATCCGTCTGGGAAATCTATAGTAGTTTGTTAACTGGTGGGAGGCTTTATATTTTATCGGAAATAGAAAGAAAATCTTTTAACCACTTTATCGAGGCTATTGAGAAGCAACAAGTAAATTTTTGTCTTTTACCTACTGTATTTTTCCATACCTTAACGCAAGCGTCTCTGTATGAATTAGAAAAATTAAAATCACTAAACTATATATTTGTTGGTGGAGAGACATTGCTACCGGAAACAGTAAGAAAATGGCAAGAAAAAGTGGATTTGAAAATTCCGATTGTAAATGCTTATGGTCCAACAGAATCGACAGTTTGTGTCGCCACATATCCGATTATCAACAAGGTAAATGAAACACAAGCAAATATACCAATTGGGAAACAGTTATCTCATACAGAAATCTATATTTTGAACGAACAGCATCAAATTTGTCCACCGTACGTACCTGGAGAGATTTATATTGGTGGGAATAGCCTTGCGCAGAAATATGTCAATCAACCTGATAAAACAAAAGAATCATTTATAACTGTAAATTTACCAACTTCGTCTAAGGCAAGACTATATAAAAGTGGTGATCAAGGTCGTATTACACAAGAAGGACAAGTTGAATTTTTAGGACGTATAGATAAGCAGGTGAAGATTCGCGGATATCGTATCGAGTTAGAAGAAATCGAAGAACAAATGCTCCAACATCCATCTATTCAACATTCATCTGTGATAGTTTATCAGAATAAAAAAGGCGATCAGCAATTGATTGCTTTCTACATATTGCAAAAAGAGGCTATTGTGACTTCTGATGATATTCAAACATACCTTTCAGAAAAGTTACCTTATTTTATGCTACCGAATTACATGCAAGATGTTGAGGAGTTTCCTTTAACACCGAGCGGCAAGATAGATTATAACTCATTACAAAAGCAAGCAGAGTCCGTATTAGAAAACCGTACTCATAGATATATCCCACCCAATACAGATACTGAAATACAATTACAAAATATCTGGGCAGAAGTTTTACGGATGAATTCTGAACAGATAAGTATCGAAGATGATTTTTTCACAATTGGTGGACATTCTTTACTCACAGTCCAAGTCATTAATCGTATTCATGCCAGACTCCGTGTACAGATAAGTTTAAAAGACTTATATGTATATCGAACGATTCATACATGTGCTGATTATATAGACCGATTAAATACTATAGATATTGAAGACGTAATTCCACAAATTCCTGAACAAACGTATTACCCGTTATCCCATGCACAAAAAAGACTTTGGTTTTTATACAAAAGGTATCCGGAAGATAGAACATATGATATCCCTATCCAGGTACAAATACAGCCCGGTATACAAATCGAAATGTTGAACAAAGCTTTATATGAAGTTGTAAAACGACATGAAATTTTTCGAACGGTTTTCATGGAAAAGCAAGGGGAGCCTGTGCAACACATACGAGAAGAAATAGACGCGATAGCTACACACGTGGATATTACCAAAATTAAAAAGAGTAAACAAGCAGCATATAGGTTGAAATGTATACGGGAGATTGATTCTAAAGAGTTTAATTTAGAACAGGGTCCGTTATTCCGAACGATACTATTCACAGAGAGTGAAGATTGCTCTTGGTTATATTTGAATTTCCATCATATTATTATGGATGAATGGAGTTTACAACGTTTTCTAAAGGAGCTATTGGAGGTATATGATGAAATATTACTAAATAAAATTGTGCATGCTACCAAACCTACTGTTAGATATGTTGATTATGTCGCATGGCAATATGAACATCTTTCGTTAGGAACGTGGGAAATAGAAAAACAATATTGGAGGCAAGAGTTCCAAAACGTTCTACCTCAATTATCACTACCATACGATCGAATGCGTCCTAGTACTCCTTCAAATCATGGTGCGGTGCTTTCTAAGAGAATAGACCAGATAAATTTGGCAGGATTAAAAAAACTTGCACAACAAGAGGAAGTTTCACTATTCATACTGCTATTCACTGCTTACACGCAATTTTTACAGCAGATATGTGGGCAGAATGACCTCATTGTAGGAACACCTGTGACAGGGAGACAACATACAGCATTTGAAGATGTACAAGGTTTCTTTGTCAACACAGTTGCAATTCGAGTAAATACAACAGATGCATCTACAATGAAAGAATTGTGTGAAGTCGTAAAAGAGAAATGTCTTTTGGCTTTCCAACATCAAAACTATCCATTTGATAAGGTAATTGAAGCAGTAAATCCTGAACGAAGAGCACATGATAATCCAATTTTCCAAACTATGTTTAGTTATCAACAGAACTCAGCTCAACAACATAACTTGCATCGATTGGATATACAACCTGTAGAACAAGCAATTAGTAAATTTGACTTATCTCTTACATTTGTGGAGGAAGATGATGGTCTAATTATGGATTTAGAATATAATACTGATTTGTTTGAAAGAACAACGATTTCACGTTTTGCAGAACAACTATTGCAAACTATCCAGATGATACAAACAGATTTTACTACATCTCTTTGTCAATTAAATATATTGAGTGATACAGATAAAACTATGTATCAAAAATTGAATGATACGTATATGGCGATACCACAACATTCATCAATACAGGAACGTTTTTATCAGCAAGTGTATAAAAGACCCGATGCGATCGCAATTTCTACGGAAGATAGGTTATATACTTATGAAGAGGTGAATCATTATTCTAATCAAATTGCTCATTATTTGATTGAAAAAGGAATTCAGCTCAATGATGTAGTTGCCATTTTCTTAGACCGAAGTTTAGAAAGTATTGTATGTATGTTGGGGGTTCTCAAAGCTGGCGGTACCTATGTGCCTATTGATATTAAGTATCCGACAGAACGTGTATCGTATATTATTAAAGACGCTAATGCAAAATTGATTCTAACGAAAAACTCTCTAAAAAAAGAATCGCTATCTCATTATGAACACATTGCTGTAATAGAAGATATGTTAGCATCGTCTGCGATTCAAGACATCTTAAACAAAAATACAGCGGAAGACACAGCCTATATGATTTACACATCTGGATCGACGGGAAATCCGAAAGGTACATTACTCCGACATGCTGGCGTACTCAATTTAGTGGAATGGCGTTCAAAAACATTCAATATAACGGAGCAAGATGTGTTATCTCAATTTTACTCTCACAGTTTTGATTCGTCTGTTTCGGAAATTTTTTCAGCTTTATTAACTGGAGCGAGACTTCATTTGTTAAATGAGGAACAACGTTACTCTTCACAGGCATATTTCGATGCAGTTTCTACTTATAACATTACGATTTCAGACGTGGCAACAGCCTTTTTTAAACAATTAGCAAATGGAGTTTCTTCAAAACAGCTCATTCCATTAAAAAGTTTACGTGTGCTAATTATGGGAGGAGAAGCTGCATCTGCAGAGGCTATTCGAATATGGCAATCTGAAATGAGTGATACTGTACAGATTGTCAATGAATATGGACCTACGGAAACAACAGTTAGTTCGTTGTATCACTCTGTTTCTACAAAAGTGGATAGTACAGTTACCCAGATTCCTATTGGGAAGCCTATTGCTAATACAAAAGTCTATATCTTAAACGAAAACATGCAGCTGTGTCCAATAGGTGTAATAGGAGAACTGTACATTGAGAGTGTAGGAACAGCAATCGGGTATGTAAATCAGCCAGATAAAACCAAACAATCATTTTTATCTAACCCGTTTTCTAAAGAAAATCATTCTATTTTATATCGGACAGGAGATCTAGTACGCCTAGAATCAAATGGAAGTGTAGAATATATGGGTAGACGTGATAGACAAGTGAAAATAAGAGGATATCGTATTGAACTAGGAGAAATTGAAGATGTACTTGTGCAAGAGCCTCGCATTCAACAAGCGGTGGTTCTACCTGATGCAGAAGGAAAAGAATTACACGCATATTTCACTGTTCATAACCAAACAGAAATAAGTATTGAAGAAACCTATAAGCATGTTTCCGCTACTTTACCGGAATATATGGTACCAAAAGGATATGTTTGTGTACACGAGATTCCTGTCACACAAAATGGCAAAATAGATGTTCAAAAACTACTAGGACAGAATCAAATACAGTACCGGAAAAATAAAAATCATCAACCACCTGTTACAGAAACACAAAAGGTACTAGCTAAAGTTTGGGCAGAAGTATTAAACATAAAGGACTTAAACATAAAAGATGATTTTTTTGCTCTTGGGGGGCACTCATTAAAAATTATGCCTACATTGGTGAAACTAAAACCATACTTCCCTAACTTGCGTATACAGGATTTCTTTCACTATCGTACAATAGAAAAGCTGGCGCAAAAAATAGATACAGCGCTTCAACAAGAAAACAGTATAGTAGCAACGGTGGGAGAGTATAAAAAAGAAAATAATATTCATATAGATAAGCAAGAAAACAATACGAAATGGGATACATTAATACATGCTTCACAACAGAAACCTCGTTGTATACTATTAACAGGCGGAACAGGGTTTCTTGGTTCCCATATCTTAGAGCAGTTATTATTACTGCCTGAAACAGTGATTTATTGCCTAGTTCGGAATCAAAAACAAACTTCAATGGAAAACAAAGTACGAGAAAAAATGCAGTTTTACTTTGGCGAGGCTATATTAGAAAAAATGAAGCATCGCGTTCATATTATTGAAGGAGATTTGAGCAAAGAACATCTAGGCCTTACACCAAATATAAAAAAACAATTGATTCAAGAAATAGATACGATCATACATTGTGGAGGAGATGTGCGTCATTATGGAGACAGAGAACATTTTATCCAAGTCAATGTGGAATCTACTAAATACTTATTAGACATGAGTAAAGAAGCACGTGCACGTTTTCATTATATTTCAACAATTAGCATTTCTGGACATACCCCTCATGATGCTAAAGAATTTTTGTTCTCTGAACAAGACTTTGACAGAGGACAGCAGTTAGAAAATGTATATGTGGAAAGTAAATTTTTAGCAGAAAAATTAGTGAGAGAAGCAATAAAAGAAGGCGTCCCAGCAACAGTGTATCGTGTAGGAAACCTAGTAGGGCAAACACTTGATGGGAGGTTCCAAGAGAATATAGAAGGTAATGCTTTTTATCGTTTGATAAAAGCTATCTTATTACTACAAATTGCACCGAACATTCATACGTATATTGATCTAGTACCTATCGATTTTGGTAGTAAAGCTATTGTACAATTGGTATGTACAAAGGAAACAGAAGGGGAAACTTTCCACATTTGTAATCCTGTTCAACTGGAATGGGAACCGTTTGTTGAATATTTGAAACAGAGCGGTCATCCTATTAAAATTGTAAATACTGAACAGTTTATGAACTTATTTAAAGACGATTCATTGTCTGATAAACAAAAATATGCTTTGGAATTAATAGTGCCTTTACTAGAAGAAACAGCTGAAAATTCTTTATCAATCCCAACATGTCAAGATACTCAACGTTTTTTACAAGAAGTTGGTGTGGTATGCGAATTACCTAATGAAAAGTTTGTATCTAATTTGATAGATTACGGATCTCGATTAGGTTTTTTCCCCGCTAGCAGAGAATATACTACGGTTTAAATGAGAATTAAAATGTGGTATACACATGATAAACTGAATGATTATTCGCCGTGGAAAAAGAGAATCCTTAATCTGAAGAAGCATTTTAAAGAGCAAACGAAAGTTTGCTCTTTTTTTTAGTAAAGTAGCAGTGTATTTCACTCTGCTACAATTGTTTATTTAATAGAAATTTTTCGATGAATCCATTCGAGTAGTCACTTCTTTTGTTTTCTATTGAAAGATCCTTTAGCCTTGTGAATTACTCTATGGTGGCTCGGACAAACAATCATGATGTTTGGGGGAGAATTGTTTTTAGTTAACGAGAACTCTTCAATTTGATATCCCTAGAAGGGGTGGAATCAATAGAAGTGTTGATATTTCGTGTAGCAACTAACAGAATGAAGATAGTAGTCGATGAATATCACTTTCACCGAGAACGAAAATAATTGATTAATAGAAGTATAAAAATCTGAATGAGCGTTTATATTGTAATTAAGAATTTCGATTGATTCACGCTAATTTCGAATATCTAAAGGAGTGAAATAGTATGAGCCACGACCAATATCATGAAGAACATGATAATATCTTACATTACTGCTTCACATACAGCTTAGAGGTCAAATACTACTACATGATGGTGAAAGAATTGAAAAAGGGACGTAGAATTCAGGCCATTCAGCTAGGGGATAGACAATTATTGATATGTTCATATAAGCTGCCAAACTCAATTGATTTATGTGTACAGATTCCAATTGTACCATTTGTTAAACCAATGTCTCTAAAACCGTCCGGAACAAGCGAATAGGCGTTTTAAAAGCTTAGTACTTATAAAAAAACTCTAAAAACGACGAAAGAGCCTAATTATAGGCTCTTTTTTACGACCATTGGAAACGACCTTACAGATTGATACAATTAAAACTTAATAATTTAAGAAATCTAATTTAAAGTAGCGGAGGACTTCATAATGCTACAAATGTTTATTAAACATTAATTTTTCAATGAACCCATTTGAGTAAGCTACTTCTTTTGTCTTATTGTTGAAAAATCCTTTAGCCTTGTGAATTATTCTATGATGGGTCGGACAAACAATCATGATGTTTTGAGGTGAGTTGTTTTGAGTTAACGAGAACTCTTCGATATGGTGTCCCTCGACAACTGATACTCCATAATGTTCCCTACTGCCTTCACCACAAATTTGGCACTTATTATCGTACTTGTTCTTCAATTCATCAATGATTTTTTTATTGTACTTCCTTACTTTTTTTATGCCTTCTTTAACTTCGAGAGATGCAGAGTCATCTAAACTATTAATATAAGAGGAAAATTGTTCATCAGTCATTTCGACAATAGAATTTTCTAGTTCTCTTTCACCCTTGTTAGAAATCTCGCTTTTAAATTGTTCCTTAGTCCTTTTAAGCTTGTTATTAGAGAGAAACTCAATTGCATTTTCTACAGTTCCAAACTCGACTAAAATTTTATTTAACGTATCAGTATTTATATTACTAAATCCTTGTGGGGTAAAGTTCTCCTTATAGCCAAAAAATTTGGAGAAGTCCACTTTATCAATTTCTATTTCTTTTAGATTCTTAATGAAGTATACATATTCCCACGTCTCGCCATCTTTTCTTTCACCCCATACTTCAGTTCCTAATTGACGGTTATGAGTCTTACCAAATACTTGACCTATGTAATAGAACTTACCTCGGGAGTATCCAAGTATAAAATCATTTGGCTTTAGATTATTCCATCTAGCAATATTGCTTTTTCCTGGAGTGGATCCCCACATATAGACATCATCAAATGAATTATTTTTTTTAAGTACCTCTAGAGTTTCATTGTCTAGTAGATGATGGAGCTTTTTGATAGGTTATGTATTTTTAATAGTATCTTCTAAGTGTATTTGTGCGTCTTTGTCACTAGCAGTAAAATAGTAAAGCAACTTTATTGCCCTTCTCACTAAATTGTAAGTAGTTATATAATTCGGTTTCTAAGAAAATAAAAGTTACAGCGTTTCCTGTGAGTAGGACTCTTTTATCTACGCCATATATTTTACACTAGTTTTCCTGGTGAAGGATAAGAAAATATACAAGATATTGAGGAATAACGATATTTGAAATAAAATGTTGAGATATAAAAGAAAGTATTTTATAAAAAGATCATTCGTACTTTTGTCACTTATGCAGTGGTATAATAGGTGATAAAAACTATCTATAAAGTTTTTTTGCGGCAAAGAGAGGAGGATGACATTGGACGCATTACCATCAAAAAACAAAGTGTTATTAAAAATATATATAAAATCATTTTCAATCTTAATGTTATTTGTAAGCAGTGCTGTAGCAACTTATTTTCTAAAACAATCAAATAAAATAACAGCCTATTATATAGTTTTTGTTTTGGGGATAATTTGTCTTCATAAACTAACAAATTGTGCTATGTTACGTCTTATTCGTTTTAACCAAGTCAAGGCAGCAATATTAAAGGAAGAAGCTATATATCAAGAATTAACAGCCAAGGAATGCTTACTAAACTCGATCTTTTTAGCTCCAGTGACAATTTTAATATCTATAGTAATTTATAGCTCTAACAATATAGTCATGCAGATATTGATGTTTGTTCTAATTCTAACATTCCTAATTATAGGAGAAACAGCAAAGTATCGTTTTACTTTATATAAAAATTGGTATGATCAAAATTTAATATAGTAAGGGGGGAGGTGATGTTTTATATTGATATCCCTGAAAACGTAGTTGACGAAAAATATAAATCTATGCCATTCCAATCAAATATAATTGAAGATGTAGAGGAAATAAGTGAAAAGTTTTACAGCGAATTAGGTCATGGAGATCTGAGTAATGAATATGCAATAAAATCATATTTTTTCTCAATTATTGATAGTATTGAAGAAATGCAAGTATCTTTAGTATATGGTTCTATTTATAGTGACATATTCATAAATAACTTTCATGAAAATCCATACCATCCTGATAACCAAACTTATTATGATAAGAAAACTAATTTCTTTGTACATAGTGCTTTGAATCATTTTTTCACGATTTATGACAAGATAGGCCATATAGTAAACTTGAAAGTGAAAATTCAATTAAGAGAAGAAGCTGTTTCTTTTGAGAGTTGCCTTAAATTTTTTAAAGTAAAGGAACTAAATACAATAGAGGATGCTATATTTAAACTTATGAATCAGATAAAAAATGATTTAGTTGTTGTAAAGAAACATAGAAATAAGAATGTCCATAGATTAAATCCTGTTTATACAAGGCGAAAAATAACTTCTTCTCCTGGTCAGATTCAACGCCAAGATGGGACAACAAAAGATATATCATTTGTAATGAGTGAGTTAATTGTTCCTCATAACGCTCCTGCAGGTGTTGTTGATCTTTATCATAAAACTATTGAAGATTGTGTAAATGTCTACCCTAAATTGATAGAGCATATCAATAGTTTGATACACTTAGTTTTTGAGGATAAATAATTTTGCTTAAAAAAGTTTTACATAAATTTCTGAAGCACCGAATAGGCGTATTGGATACGTTTATTCGGTGTTTTTCGTTTGATTTTACAAGCTGTAAGGCACTATAAGGAGAGTGTAGAAAAGTTATGGCGCCAGTTAAATCAGTACCATTTCGTATCGTAACAAAACCACGCACAGTACAAGTCGGTGGAAGAGTTGAGTATGAGGAAAACACAGCTCTTATTACATCTATCAAAAAATTGAGTTTTTACTAGCGATTTTGTGGCAGTTATAGGTAAGTGTAGGGAGGTTAAAGTATGATGACAAAAAGCAGTATAAGCGAGCCAGTGACAGTTGCTATATATCTATAGGCTTTTAAAACGCAAAATCTAGTTATTAAGATATTGTTTTATCAAATTAATTTTAACGAAGCGTCCTTACTAGATTGCTATATATTGAAGAAGTGGAAAGGAGTATATGTAAAAATGTAGTGAAATATTTTTTAGAAACGCGTTAAACCGTTGAATTATCAACATTTATAGAGGGAGGTTGATTTTTCCGTCAATAAGAATTGACTTTCATTATAGTTGTAACTATAATGGTTACAGCGGGCTGTAACAGTTATTTTTACAGGTAAAAATACTGTATATTTATTCAAACACGGTTGTTTTTCACTCTGAATGTCCAGCTGCAGAACTAGAAATAGGGCATCGAAATCTTAAGTAAAGATGAAATTTTTTGGAATTCTTCTTTTGAAGCTATAGAGGTTGAAGCGGATAATAAGGTGACTGAAAAAGCAATATAGATTAAAGAAGATGCAATATTTAAAAGTAACAGCGAGATTGGTTAGTAATAAAAAAAATAAAGGTAGGCGTTTTTAATGAAGACAAAACAAGACACCCTAATATATGTATGGGATGCATATTGTGGATGGTGCTATGGATTTTCAGAAAGTTTAAGAGGTTTTTACAAAAATCACTCTGAAATGCCGTTAACTGTTTTATCCGGAGGATTATTTATAGATAATCTACCAATAAAAAAATTCTCATATATATCAGAAGGTAATAAAAGAATTAATCAACTTACTGGTGCAGAATTTGGGCCTTCATATCAGGCTTTGTTGTCAGAAGGTACTTTTACTATGAATTCAAAAGACGCTGCAATTGGCTTTTCAGCTTTACGTTCATTAGCACCGAACCGTTTGTTAGAATTTACTTCAGCTATGCAAAAAGCGTTTTATTATGATGGTAAAAGTCTGAGCGATCCTGAAACATATCGTAAGATAGCTATTGATCATCATTTGGATCCTGAACAAGTACTAGAGCGACTAAAATCTCAAGAAACTATAATAGATGTTCAAAATGATTTCAATAAGGTTCAACAACTTGGTGTAAATAGTTATCCTTCTTTACTTCTACACAAGGATAATCAATTAATTCCTATTGGCGGCGGAGTAATGACATCGGATAAAATTGAAGCGCGTTTAAAAGATTTGTATTAAAGATGGTTCAATTTTAACGATTTTCCCGAAAGAATTCTCCTTCCTCAAGCTTGTGCAGAGCGATAGCCCAACGGTAGGTGGGAGATGAATTTCGGTTTGGCGTAGCTAAAAAGCACTAAGGTGTATTAGAATTAAGTGCTAAAGTTGTAACGAAAGACCTTGGGGGTAATGTTATGGATAAATATCAAAAATTATTACATGAAACTTATGTATTAACGGGTGAAGGAAAATTGGATGCCTTCAAAACGTATTTAAGCGATAATGTATCTTGGACAGAAGCTGCTGGATTTCCTTATGCGGGTACTTATGTAGGTCCAAACGAAGTAGTGAAAAACGTACATGAACGCCTTGGAACCGAATGGGATGGCTATTCTGCTAAAGATGAAATCTATGCGTTTAATAATCACACTGTTATCGTCTATGGAAAATATAGTGGGACGTATAAAGCAACAGGAAAATCATTTATAGCAGACTTTTGCCATCTATATGAATTTGATGAAAATGATAAGGTTAAAAAGTTTATTCAAATCGTGGACAGCGCAACTGTCAATAATGCATTAAGTTCAAACTAGTTGTTTGTAACTTAACTAGTGGTAGAGTCACATGCCTATCAAGCTAAGATTTACTATAATTTTTATTTTTCCAAATTGATTGGTAGTAAACAAGGAAGGCTGGCAAATTCGTCCTGCACCTGCGAAATGGGAGTACCTTTTTGTTTTTAGAGATCAACAGGATTGTTTATTAATGAAATATCGTGGACAAAAGCCAAACCATTGATACATCTGGTTTTGGCTTTTTCACCATTCCCGAAAATTTACTTTCTTCCACTGAAAGGATTTGTTTTGTAATCCATTATTACCGAAAAAAGATTGTAAAATATTAATCGGTGATTTATATTGGAGATTATGATTTTTTTCAAAATCTCAAAATCATAATCAAAATTCAATTTAAATAAAAGTTTTAAGAGGGAAGTGAATAATCAAGATGTATCTTTATCCCCTATTAGTAGTTATTGCAGCAAGTAGTTTTGGTGTCGTTTCAACTATCATAAAACTGGCAATGCGTAGTGGTTTTTCTGTCTCTGAGGCAGTTACAAGTCAGTTTTTTATCGGCTTTTGTATAGCAGTATGTATCTTCTTAGTTACAAACAGATCAAAATTAAGCTTTAACGGCGTTAAAATCCTTATATTTGCAGGTGTTTTAACAGGGTTAACAAATATTTTATATGGTCATTCTTTGAACTTTTTGCCTGCCTCTTTGGCAGTTGTACTACTGTTTCAATTTACATGGATCGGTATGTTGATTTCTTGTATCACAAAACGACAATTTCCAAGCAGAATTGAATCTATATCTTTAATCATATTGGTAGCTGGAACCATACCAGCTGCAGGCATAATTGATGTTGATTTATCTCAAATACCTTTTCAGGGGTGGTTATGGGGGTTAGCTGCTGCTCTTTGTTATTCTTTATTTTTATACGTGAACGGAAAGGCAACTGCAAGTATGACAACCTCTAACCGTTTAGTATTGGTTTCTTTCTTTGCTTTCATGATTACGGCGGCTTTTCAGTCCCCAGAAATTATTTGGAATGGTACTTTGTTTAACGAAGGACTTTGGATTTATGGATTGGCATTAGGATTATTTGGCATGATTATACCGGTTTTCTTATTCACTGTTGCAGTTCCTAAAGTTGGATTAGGTATGTCATCAATATTAAGTGCTGTTGAATTACCAATCGCGGTGATGGTATCAGTTATCTTATTAAGCGAAACGGTTACAACTTTGCAAATAGCAGGTATTGTAACCATCATTATCGGTATAAGTTTACCAACAATACTAGATAAAGATAGATTGTTAAGAAACGTCAAAACAAAATACAAAAAATCAAGCAAAGAAGTAGCTAAAGGATCTTCGATTTGAAGAGCCTTTTTCCATACCAATCGAGCAATGCGATAAAAAATATAGCTGCTTATTTAGTTTAATATTTATAAAGATTATAAAAAGTTATTTCGGTAATCCTCAAGACCGCTCAAGAGCCTTTTTAATACGTTCTAAGATTGGACCTTAGGAAAACACATTAAGCATTCTAATACAAAAATTTTAGTATCAGAAACAATATCTTGAATTAGATGATGAATTTCTAAAAATATAAACAAGCCGATCTTCGCATAAAAAAAACTACAATGCTCTGTTAGCAGATGCAAAGAATTTATCTCAATCCGGTAACTATCAAAAATCTAATGAGAAACTCGATGAACTTTCAAAAGCTGATTTAACTCAGTTTGCTTCCATCAAAGATGAAGCTTCTAATTTAAGAACTTCTAACGACGAAGCCATAAAGAATGCCAAAATTGCACAAGCAAAAAAAGAAGTTGAAATCGCCAAGCAAAAAAAGAAGCCGAAAAAAAGGTCGCTGCCGCCAAAGCATCAGCTCCGTTTGAATGGGCTCCAGGCGTAAAAGATAAATTCGAACAAGCAATGGTTGATGCGGAAGATGTGGATTCGCGCGACAACATTATATACAAAAAAGAGGGCGTTACAGAAAACGAAGGTTATTACAGTGTATACACTATGCGCGATGGCGAAGAAGCATATGTTGTTGTTGTTAACGTAAAAACAGGTAGGTACCACGGTTAAGTAATTTCGTATCCTAAAATGAAAAAAGTACAGCTAATCACGCTCTAGTCTAAAAGATTTTTCGGGATTAATGGTTGGTGTTAGTGCAGGTGCGTTAGTTTTTTGTGAGGATCAAAGATGAATATTATCCCAAAACACAAGTGATTAATGGTTTAGGGTTTGTGTAGAGGTTCATTATGATGAAAACATTGACGTAGAATTAATTCCTATATCAGACAAAGAGATATATATGCACTTCCAAATGGTAGTGCAATATTTGGGGATAAAAAAGAGGTTTCGATTTGAATTCTGGAGTGAGGAATCTATAATTATGAAGGATAATTAACTAAATTTTGATGAATAGATAATCATTATGTTAATCAATAAGGATATAGTATCCAAGTTAATGTTAATATATTTAGTTAAACCTGTGTTAATTAATCGTTCAGATTGTTCTTTTAATAGACATATATCTGAAAAATGAATGATGATATAATCAAAACTAAGACATAGTTACCTTCAAGAATACGGTACAGGAGCTTGATTTTTTAAAACATGTAACGATAAAGGAAGAGTTATGCCCTTACATCGAGACATGTTTTTTTGTTGTAAGGAGATAAAGCCATGTTAAGTAAAATCAAACAATCAAAGGGGGGATCTTAATAAAGGCCGATGGCCCAATACTGATAAAAGTAGCTCGAGAAGAGCATCTATTGGAGCAAATGAATCGTAAAGAAGATGCGAATATATTTGCTGCAAGGGTTCAACTGGCACTACGTTACTTTATTAATTATCAACCATAAATAAAGAGGGTAAGAAGTGAAAAGGGGAGATAAGTGTGAAATACTACTGTATACAAATGCAGTAAATGCAATCAACTCTCAAGAGATCTTCCGTATTTTATACATATAATATACACACAAAGTAATAAAAGGTTAATTACATACACCTCGATAGACCACATGTTAGCAATATACACCGACACTCTATTCTTCCGAACCATATCCATCCCTGGCGCTCACATTTTGAACGCTCGAAATAAACATCTCGCCCTCGTAACCTCCTTACCCTGCGGTATCAATTTCACGAACCCTCTAATTTATCACCCGAAGGGTAGCGAATCGCTATCGCTCACGCAAGCAGGCCGAACCCCCACCCACACAATAAAAAGAAGCGATAGATTTACGTCGCTTGTTAATGCTATTGTGTACGGGAGGATACGACCCGAACAGACCGCAGGGTAAGGGGGGCGAAAACAGCCAAGCTAAACGGGGATAAGTAAGACAGCGGGGGGCGAGAGAAACATGCCGTTGGCATATGGTCTATCGAGGTGTTGTTATATATATGATAAAGTCACATGTTATTGTTTTATCACATCTTCTTTATTCTATTTAAGTATTATCCTTCTAACTTATCTAGGGTAAGGCTTACCTTTTCATCATTTAGTGATCTTTCTGTCATACTGTTCTTGTATTTCATTAAGTCTCCTATTCCATAAGTTTTGTTTTGTCAGTATCAAATTCAAGCCCATGCTATATGAGAAGTTACGGAAAAACTTCTCGTATTTTCTTCTACCGTTTTTAAGCTGGCATTGTCATTACGGAAAATAGTTATGATGCAAAAGGAAGAAGATTCTATAGTAAAGATAGCTATGGTTATAATTATTACACTTAGGATGAAATAGCAACCGCGTTCTCGATGAAAAGGACATAGAGGGAAAAAATGCTTCTAAACTAAATGGACAGACTTATAAATTTCACCGGCTGTACACTGAAAGAGAACCTCGCATTCTTAATTGTCATAATTGTAAGGCACTACTAAAAAAAGAACCCCCTGACGCTGAAGTAAGCTTATGTTGAGTATGAGGATCGGGGACATCTCTATTAAGCTAAAGTACTTAAAAGTTAAAGGAGGGAAAGTATGGATTTTGATATCCGAGAGATAAGAGAATATTATGACTCAGAAACACAAGACTATGATTTTAATAAATTAGTTAATTTTGGGGTAAGTGTTGAAAATGCCGATTTTATGATAGATATTGGAGTGCCAAAAGAATTTGATGATTTTGAGTTCTATGAATTCAAAGGTTTCCAAAAAACAGTAATTAAAGAAGTGCAATTTATCAAAGTGGGTCATTATGCGTCTTATGAATATGGACTTTACTTAAAAGAAGGGAGCGATGAACTTTTTACTAGTTCTTTCTTACATCACCCTCTAATTTACACGCTTAATCAAAACATAAGAACTTTCTTCTTGTTTCATTTAATTAGGCAAGAAATATCAACGCAAATGAAAAAAGAAGGCGTATATACTTCATATAACTATGCCATTGAGTTAAGGAAGGCGTATAAACTAATTGACCCCATAGCAATGAATGAAGCAGAAGGATATTGGTTACATTTGATAGAAGACTATGAAACTGGATTATGAAACTATTTGCGGTGCTTAATAGATTAGTATAGTCTAGGCGCATCAAAGGAGGAATGAAGATGGCTTCATACGTTTTATTATTAAAAGAATATGAAGATAATGAAACTGTCGTATACAGATTCGGGCCTAATGAAAATATTATGGGGAAAATTGAGTTTAATAAATTTACTAGAAAATTTTCCGAGTTAGAAGTAATCCCAAATAACAATTTTCCATCTAAGTTTTATTATGATAGAGCTGCTCAAAGATTGGCAGTTTGCCTAGTAAAAGAAGGTGGTGTGTTTCCTGATAGAACAGCTTTCGAATCATAGTAACTAAAAATTTTCCTTGATTGGCTAGATGCCTTTCATGGTGACATTTGAGGTGTTTATTGTTGATAAACCTTTTGGTAAAAAGTGAGGTGTTTAGTATGGAAAGACTATCAATAAAAACAAAAAAAATATTAAAACAATCAGGGTGGACACCAGACCGAAAAAAAGATATTAGTTCACAAGTAAGATATCTAGAAGATAAAGGATATGTCGTTTTCGATTGTGTAAAAGAAGCACAGGAGCAATTTGGTGAATTAAAGTGTATCTATGAATATAATGGAAACTTGGATGATTTTGTGATTGAACCGAAGGAAAGGCTGGCGGATTTAGACAGAAGCCATTATAAAAGATATGAAGTTATCATAGGTGACGATTTGGTTGTCATAGGTACTGCTTTTAGAGATAATGCAGTATTGTATATGTCTAAAGCAGGGGAAGTTTACGCAATACGAGATGATTACTATATTTGGAAAATCGGTTACGGAATTTATGAAGCTCTCAACAATTTATGTGAAGGGAGAGAGTTAAAAATAATACATGAAGAGCATTTGGAAAGTTAAGGTGATAAGTATTACATAGGGTTGAATGAAGCCATTAACTACACTTAACTCATATAATACATCTATGAAGTTTCGTCATTTCATTTGTACGCATATAAATGCTGTAGATTTAAAATAAGAATGAAGTGTTGCATGAGAAATATTTAATAAAATAATTAAATTGAGTGTATTCTATTATCGCTATTCAAATAATATAATTTTCATAGTTTAGTTTTACCAGTTTACAAAAAGATATAGCCACAACGTTATTATCATATCGTAATGAAAATACGTATAAAATCTCTGGAAAACCTATGCAAAAAGTATGGCATGGAGGTAAGCAGTGGAGGATATTTCAAAAACTATTGGACAGAAGCGAGGTAAATAAATATGACTTTTGAAGAAAAATTACAAGCATATGCAGAACTTGCGGTAAAAGTTGGTATAAATATTCAACCTGGGCAATACTTATTAGTCAATACATCAGTGGATGCATTGGACTTCGCCCGTTTAGTTGTGAAAGAGGCTTATAAGGCTGGGGCAGGACGTGTTCATGTTAACTTTTCGGATGATGAAATGGATCTGGCTTACTTTGAGCATGCCTCAGATGAAGAATTTAATCGTTTCCCAGAATGGATAGTCAAAATGCGTGATGAGGTAATCGAACGTAAAGGAGCACTATTGTGGATTGATGCTGCAGACCCTGATAAATTAACAGGTATTTCAGCAGATCGTCTAGCTACCCATCAAAAGGTTTCGGGAGCTGCTCTAAGAAACTATCGCAACGCCGTCATGAAAGGTTTATTCGCTTGGTCTATTGTAGCCGTTCCTTCACCAAAGTGGGCATCGAAGGTGTTCCCGAGCTTAGCAGCTGAGGAACAAGTACCGGCATTATGGGATGCTATATTTAAAACAGTTCATATCGGTGAAGGCAATGCTGTTGAAAACTGGCGTGAACATGTAACAAATTTAGAATCTCGTGCGTTCCTTCTGAACAATAAAAAATATGCGAAGCTTCACTATACAGCTCCAGGTACTGATTTAACAATTGCATTAGCGCCACAGCATAAATGGATTACTGTAGGTGGTAAAACACCAGATGATACGATCTTTATTGCTAATATGCCGACAGAAGAGGTTTATACGTTACCGATGAAACAAGGTGTAAATGGCTATGTAAGCAATACAAAACCTTTGGTTTATCAAGGGAATATTATCGACAACTTTAAACTGACATTTGAAGAAGGAAAAATTGTTAAAGCTGAAGCACAGGTAGGACAAGATTTATTACAGGAGCTTATTAATGTGGATGAAGGCTCTTGCTATTTAGGTGAGGTAGCACTTGTACCGCATGAATCACCAATTTCAGCATCGGGGATTTTATATTTTAAAACATTGTTTGATGAAAATGCATCGAACCATTTAGCAATAGGTAAAGCATACCCAACTTGCTTAGAAGGTGGAAGAGATTTAGAAAACGATCAGCTTGAAGAGTTAGGTGCAAATAATTCAGTAACACATGAGGACTTTATGATTGGCAACGGTGAGATGGACATCGACGGTATCTTACCAGATGGAACTGTAGAGCCAATTTTCCGTAAAGGTAGCTGGGCATTTTAAGCTTTTGATGGGAAGATATGAAACGATACCTAAGCTTAATTAGTACATCAATACTCACGATGGTATTTAGTGTTTCATCTGCTTTTACTCAAACTGAAAATTACCTTGGGGATGATCGGTCAATTGAGATATTTGATGAGTTTTTTGCTAAATGAGGAAGCAATATCTGAAACAGTTTTTAGGGTTGTAGTAGATCCGTACAAAAACCACACAAAGTTTTCTATAAAAAGGCAGTAGAACAAGGTACAAATCCTTGTTACTACTGTCTTTTTTATGAAATAACTGTTATTGGGTAAAATACTTTTCTTTAAATATTAATACTAATCTTCCCATACTATTTTACCCGTTTTTGATAGGAGGGTATTGCTATTTTATTCTTGAATTAATTATCTTTTCTATAAATAACAGACCCTTCTTTTTTCTATTTACCTTTCTATTTATTTGTAAGATACTATTCATAGAACGAATGTTTGTAAAGGAGGGATAACATGGACACTTTTAAACGTATTGGTTTTAGTATAGGAGACACTGTAAAACTTCTATGGTTACATCGATCATCAGAATCAAAAATTAATCCTAAAGAACTTCATGAAGCCTATGAAAGTTTATTCCCTGGCCGTAAAGTTTCTTATGATTACGTGGCTCGCATCGCTAAAAGATTAGAGAGTCAGGGCTATTTAATAATGAGTCAAGTTCAAAATAAAAAATACTATTCGATTACCGCTTCAGGAAAAGAACATTTGCAACAATACGAATCACTATATTACAGCAAATTCGTCGAGCTTCTAAAAGTAATTGATCGAATCCATTTCAACCTAACAAAAGATGGCCAAAAACCTGAACAACCAGAATACCCATTACCACAAGAATTTAGGTCTTATTTTGCGAAATTGATTTCTGTAAAGGATATAACACGTTACATGATTTTTACCTTGGGAATGAATCGTACTGAATTTTATGCTGCTGAGGTAGTTAATCAACTTAATATGTTATATGGATGGTCGCCTTCAAATGGATATCTTTATGAGATTACACGTGAAATGGAAGCTGAGGGAACTATTGAAGGTCGTTGGAGAGAGCCTGAGAAAAGAACGGTTCGTTTAATACATGTTACCGATGCTGGAGAAGTTTTTGCAAAACAAGTAACGAATAATTTAAGAGAACAAATTATTAATGTAAGAAAATATTTAAAGTCATTCGTGGTTTTTTTCGGCAAAACTTAATATAAGTCATACAAGCGTACAGCGAGTGCATGAACGTGTTATTGATATGATGATAGTAAAAAATAACCCTGTCCATATTTTAAGACAGGGTTATTCAAAATATTTACACTCTCCGAACAACGGCCAAATAAATAGATGATGATATACTTTGAATGAAAAACACAAGCATTACATAAAAAATAAAATATTCTTTATCTATTAATTTAAACATTGCCACTAGTGCTACTCCAATTAATATACCAACGGTTAGAACAGAATAAGAAAATGACTTGATTTTAAAGACGAGCATTTGACCTCTCTCATCTTGTGACTCCATCCTACGTTCAAATGTAGATTTGTAAAATTCCGCAAAAATTACTAGCACTACTAAAACACAAATGCCAATCGTAGCTATGTTGACCACTATTCATCCTCCTCATATTTAAATACATCCGTTATTTCTTTCTCAAATGAATTAGCAATTTTAAAAGCTAGAATCAAAGACGGATTATATTTATTTTTCTCTAAAGCTGCTATAGTTTGTCGACTGACACCAACCACATCTGCTAATTGTTGTTGCGTCCATCCTTTTTCCGCCCTACAAATTACTAATTTATTATTTAACAATAGCACCACCTCTTGTATAGATTGTAATTTATTTATTACATATTGTAAACTATTTTTTACATTCATTAAGGTACATAGTTCAAGATGTTCCAAACATATCATTTTTATCCATTGATAGTGTAAACTCAGAGGTAGGGCGGCTCAGTAATGTTTTCCTCTCTTGGTATTTATGGAAAACTAAATATTTTAGACACACAGACCGACGACCGACCTGAGAGCAAAAACCTGTTACATATATTTCTTCTTCTGGTTTATACTTGCCTAGGAGGTGTGGGATCTTTGGGATTATACTAATGTTATATTCAACTCTCAATGATTACTTTAAAGCAAGTGGTTTCGCGACTTTGATAGCTGTTTTTGTTGTAGTAATATTTCTAGTTAAATTGTTTAACAATATTGTGAGTAACAGAAAAACAATTATTTTTTTCAATACCCTCTTCAATAGTTTGGATTTTAAAAATAACGAAAAACCTTAAATTTTAACATCCTCCGGGGTGTTTTTATTATGCCCTGAAAAGTATCGAGCAGTTCCCCCCTTAACTGTTAGGGCAATGGCACATACTTTTGAGAGTGAAATAATACCTAAATCCAGTGGTGATAAACAGCTATTTTTATGCTATTTTGTTAATGAGGTGATTATATGGCGAAAGATATTACAACAGATTTTAAAAATCACATAAACAAAACACCACATAGTGAGCATGATAGACTTAACAACTGCAAAGCCATGAGTAGTAAAAAAATCACTAAGGAATGCGTTGATCGTTTGATTGAGGATATTGATAAAACATTAAGGGCGTTTGAGTGACGTCTTTTTCTTTTGAGTAAAATAAGCAACTAGCATAATGCGGTGCTTACAATACAAACAAATAATGATGGAGCGTGACAACAATGGGAATCCAATAGATGAATTTAACCATGCATTAGATGAATGTCGCTATGCTAATAACTACTTCTTCAACGATATTTACGTAGATAATTTAACAGGCTAAAATGTTATACTGATTAGATGCAAAAATATAATTTAATTTAAACGGAGTGAAGCATATGAGTCGCAACGAAGAAGTTTTGACACCAGAGCAAAAAGCAAAAAATTATATGAAAGCCCTAATAGAAGGAGCAGAATTGCCGCCAGATGATGAAATTATCACAGTTATAGATGTTATTTGCTTTACATCAATGACCATCACTGGTGCAGCGGACAAATACAAAAATTGGATAAATGATAAATCTAATTACATTAAGATATTAAGTACCAACACTTTAACCAGAGCGGTCGGGTATAATTCTTCTGAATTAGGTATAGTTGTCACTTTCGAAAGAGAAGCTAATTATAAGGATAAAATATAAAGTAATAGATAAGACTTGGGGCGAATCGTGGAGTGGAAGGTTATATTAACATGGTAATTCGGTCAACGACCAATAATGTTACTAACGGAATGCAATTAGAACGTTTCAAAGAACATGGTATTGATCTTATTGAAGTATCAAGTCATATCGATGCACGTCCTAAATACCGTATTTGCTAAGGTAAAATGGCAAGTCAAAGAAATATCCAGCGTAGCCTGTATCAACATATGGTGAGCCTGATAGCTTGTTTGGGTATCAATTACCTCATTAGATTTACATTTTGCTCCACTATATATCACCATATAACCAACTTTTTATATTGATAAGAAAATTAAAATAGCTTATAATAATGATATATCTTATCATATTAAAATCTTCCCCCAACCAAACGGTATAGGGGTCTTAAAAGCACTTTTGAAGTGTTCAAACTAATCTCACTATGGGAGTAGTCTGTTCATTTATCAAAAGTGCTTTTTTTTGAGTGATTTGATAAATAAATTTAAGGATGGTTATCCATGAAAACAAAAATTGTAAAAGAAAGATCTACGAAGGTACGATCAACATCAATCGAATTTTACCGTAGCTCAAAAGAAAAACGAACTAAAAAAGTTCAAAAAGAATTACCAGCAGAAATTAAGAAACATGATATTGGATGGGGTACTGTTTTTGAGGTAGTAATTGCAATCTTATCCCTCATTAATTTCTTTGCCTCATTAATGTGGTTAGTTTTAATTTTTGGCTTTAAGTTTTAACTATAAAAAGCTCTTTCCTACTTTTGTAGGAAAGAGCTTTTTCATTTTTATACTGTATTCAAAATATAATCTTGTTGGACCTATATGTAATCTTTTTAAGGAAGTGACAATTACTCTCCTTATATTTCCCATCAACTTTACAGTTTCATGTTCGTTTTGGATTATTTCACCATCAGATTACAATAAAGAGTAGAAAAATATTGTGTATTTCGTCCTTAACACTCACTTTGCACAAAGTATTAATTAAGTAGTTTTCCCTCTTATTTCTTTAAATACCTTTTCCTTATACATAATTAAATGACTTTCGTATTCCTTTATGTTAAAATTAAAAAAATGAAAAACTTGTAAAGTTGGAAGAACCACTTTCGCATTCAATTGTGAAAGTGGTTCTTCCTTTTTCCATTTTATTCAAAAAAATAAAATAAAATCCATAACGGAGGGGAAAATTTGGCACTTTCGGCGTTTGAATCAAATCGAAAATCTTTATTAAAAAGTATTAATTGTAAAAATACTTTTACGTTAATTTATATCACGCTCAAAAATTCCAGATGGTTAGATAATAATCTATATAAAAAAGAAACACTTTCTTTGGAAAAAATATTAAAGAGTTATCAAACAGATGCAGAATGCTATAGGGTATTTGAAGAAGAATTTGTATTAATATGTATTAACTTAACTAAAGCTCAATTACTTATTCGAGAGTTAGAAAGCGTTAATGACCTGACAGTACAATATCTATTTGTAGAAAACCGTAAATTACCCGCATTAAACTATGTACGTCAAGTCTATAAACAAAACATAGCCAGTAATGCTGTTCAAGAGTACATTCTAAATAAGGGTTTTGACATAGATGAGTTTAGTACAGTATTTCAGCCTATTCTTCATAAAAATGAACAACTTTCTTTCGAAGCTTTAAGTAGATGGAATTCAAAAGATTTAGGAGCAGTGACACCGAATGTTTTTATCCCTGTTTTGGATAACGAAGATTTATTAATTGATTTAACCAAGAAGATAATTAATGAAACTGTTGAATTACTAAATAAGTACAAAGAAATTGTTTATATAACAATTAATTTAACCACATCTTTAGTTAAGGATATTAGTTGGTTAATAGAACACCTTAATAAAATCGAATTTCATGAGCACAGAAGAATTGCGTTCGAACTTACTGAAGAATCACTCGCTGGTATTGAAATTAGGGAGAATCTTAAGCGAATTCGTGATCGTGGTCATTTGTTATTCATAGATGACTTTGGCTCTGGTTACTCTAACTTTCAGTATCTAGCAAAATTTCAGTTTGATGGGGTTAAATTGGATCGTTTATTTATTGGTGATCAATCGAATAAAAAGGTAATCATACTTCTTTCCAAATTTATTAAAGCTTTGGACTTAAAATTTATCATAGAAGGTGTAGAAAATTATGAGCAACTAAGTAACTTATTAGAAACCAAGTATGATGCCATTCAGGGTTACTATGTATCACAGCCATTAACTAAAGATGGGTTGGCTAATTTTATGGAGGAGATTAATTTAGGATTAATAAAAAAAATCTAATTATCCGTTTTTAAAGCTCACTTATCTGAAAATGGTGAAACACGCCTTTATCCTTGCCTTATTTCTTTATTTTTTGTTTAACTTCCTTGAAGTCTTCCATGTTTTCAAATTAGTAATTCTGGTTGGATATAAGAGTCCAACGTATTTCTCTAATGCTGCGTTATCCGTGCACATACTTGTTTAACATTTTAGATATTTCATTTGATTCTAACATCAAACTAGTTGGGCCTTAAAAACTACCAAAACATGATATAATAATTTAACTTTATTTACATTTACAACTCATACCATGCGGTAAGATTATTACTAAACGCTATTTGTGCAGCTCTGTAGGCAATTTTTTGCTTTTACAGATCCACAAATAGCGTTTTTTCAAGTTCAATCAAAATTAGTTTTTTGACTAAATGACTTATAAAGAGAAAATGGAAGTGAAAGGGTGGTAATTAAATGAAATTTTTAGAGAAAAATACCAAAGTAATTGTTCGATCAAGGATTTCCAGAAAGGAGCTTATAAGACCAATAGCCGATTATGTAAATGGCCAGCTTTATTCTAGTTTTATTGAATATTTGGAATTGCACATGCGAGAAATTAAAAGAACAGGATTTTTGTACTCACTAGATGATATTGTTGGAAATCCAAAGTTATTTGAACGATTTGTTCAAAAGTTGGTTCATCCAGAGTACAAAATCATGTATGAGGAAATAAATAAGCCTATTTGGATTATTAAATCATATAAAAAGGGGACACCACTTTTTTTAATACTTGATGGTAATAATATCCCCAATCCAACTTTAAAATTTCTTAATCAGGTTTTAAGTACCTATGGCTACATAAATAAAAGGCAAAAATATGAAGCAAAGTCAATCAAACCTAGTATTCAAAGTAATTTCAAGAAAAAATAAAACAATAATTTATTTCTATTCAAATAATAAGAGATAAATTGTAAAATATACTTAAAAACTATGCGAAGCACGCAAGTTATCTATTAATAGGTAGCTTGCGTGCTTTTTTTAGTCAATGAGGTGAAAAGATGAAAAAATTAATAATTATTTTATTGGCAATAATTACTCTAACAGGATGTAAAACACCAAATTACAGTACAGGCAAGGATTTAAGTGGTGTAATAGAAGCATCTATTGGTTCCGAAGTTGCAACATATAATGGCTATGTAATAGAAGTTACTGAGGACAATATGATTCGTATTAAAGTACCAAAAAGAGGGGATAAGATACAAGAGGGGTGGGCAGTTCATGAAGATGGTATTATAAAGGTTGCCTTAGCATCAGCTTCTTCAGTTTCACCAAAAAACAATAACCTAAAGGAGATACAAGGATATATTCATAAAGGATCCAGATACCTCTATTCAAGAAATTCTTATAAAAAATGGTTTAGCTATCATAGATAAGAATTCTCCATTTGTAAAAAGCTATATGTCAGAATTAGAGGATGTACAAACGACAGCACGTAATAATTCATTAGGTGTTTGGGCAATTGATGGCTTTGTAAACTTAAACTAATTCATTTGAAGGGCATTTTGCAAATTTTGCTGATGTAAATGAAGTGGAAATGAAATCAATTCTTCAGGATATTAAAGCTAAAGGATCTGAAATAGGAAAATTAATACGAAATCATAATTTAAAATATCCATTTGTTATTATATGAGGTGAAATTTGATTACGGCCACGAAAATTTACCACCTCTGCCATCTTTTATGCCAGTCTTTGACGGAGGATTTACCACGATGTGCCAACGACCTTTCCAATCCCCCCTCAGATTTACTATTTGTAAGTTAGAGAAGGGGGGATTAATTTAAGCGTGAGTTTAATCCTTGAAGTATTCTTTTATGATTTTTCTTGACCCTTCATGGATATCCTGTTCAGTCCATGTGTATGGAAAAGGCTCTTCTCCATATATTTCAAGTAGTTTTTTCCTTAATTCTTCAAGGAAGGGACTTCAAGTTCTATTGCCACCCCAATAATAATATTCTTCCATTTTGGATAAAACTCTCCTTGTCAAAACAGCCATATGTCAGACCTCTCTGCATAATCCATGGCGTTCACGCATGGAGAGCTCGCCGTTTTAATAAGATCTGGTAGGAATCATGAATTATATGGTCTAAAATGGCTTCGGCAATGGTCCCATTTCCTAATTTTAAGTGCCATCCACTTGGATCGATTTGAGAACAGTAAATGGTAGAAGCAGTTTTATGTCGTGCTTCTGTAACCTCCAACAAGATATTTGCTTCATCTTTTGATAAGTCCGTAAGCAGCCACTCATCTAATATAAGCACATCTGTTTTTGTATATTTCTTGATTAACTTGCGATAACTGCCGTCTGCCGCCAATTTTGCCAGAGACAATTGATCCAACAATTCAGGCAGCCGAATATACTTTACATTGTGAAATTGACGACACGCAGATACACCGAAAGCACAAGCCATGAAAGTTTTCCCTGATACCGTTGGACCTTTCAGTATGATGTTGTGGTGATTTTGAATATAAAGACCACTGGCCAATTTTAATATAAGATCCTTATTCAATTTACGATCCTCATAATACTCAATGTCTTCGATACAAGATTTTGAATCCGAAAATGAGGCACTTTTAATTAATCGATTCAAACTATTACTTTTGCGACGGGAGTACTCCAAATCTACGAGCAGAGAGAAGCGATCTTCAAAACCCATAGATTGGTATTCTTTCGTTTGCAATTGTTCTATATAAGCTTCAGCCATCCCACTTAATTTCATTTCCTGTAGTCTGGACAACAGTTGATCATTCATCGTCTTTTCCTCCGTAATAAGAAGCCCCTCGAGTGAATCCATAGTTGATTTCGGTTATTTTTGTATCTTGCTGTAATTCCTGTTCAGCATCTTTTTTCTTATTGTTTTTTAGTATTGTTTGAATGCCCTTGACTGTCGGTCTCTTTGTTATGGAGAGCACCATTTTACATGCACGTTCTATTTCATACTTGGTTTAACGGCGTTCCATTTTCTTCATAGAAAAAATGGATTGTAATGCTTGTTTTTCAGATTGATAGGAATCCAGCAGATAGGCGTTTGATCCACAAATAGTTTATGATTGTCCGGCATATGTTCCCGGATGGTGGATATCTGTCCGAATTTCCCATATAATCGTTTGTGTGAAGTCAACCACATATGATTGAACTAAACAACTATTACATCACTGGAAAGCTTCACATCCACTTGTCTATTGATATATTCGTATGGAACTGAATAAAACATACTTTCAACGGGATATGTGGTAATCAGGTCGTACTTTCGCCGTTCTCCACTCTGATATCTTATACGGCGTATTTGGCAGAGGGAAAAGCGCAAATTTCTCCTCTTCTTCAAATGCAGATAACCGACATCCTTCTTTGCGGGTAAAAGGACGTTCGTTGAATTCCTCTAATTTCTTCCACAGCTCCTCATTCAATTCTTCAATACTAAAGCAGTTAGTATTCCTTAATGCGGCTATAATCCAAGTGGAAATCACCCCGACAGAGCCTTCTACACTCGCTTTATCTTTTGGGCTCCGCACACGTGACGGCATGATAATCGTACTGTAATGATCAGCCATTTCCCTGTAAGTGGGATTCAACACAAGTTCTCTTGAGGTATGTTTCGTCACGCCCGTCTTCAGGTTGTCCGGAACAACAATATGGGTGATTCCTCTGAAATAGTCATACGCATGAATATGGGCATCAATCCAGGAGTGTAAGTCCATTGATAGAGTCGCTTCCGCATAAGAGAGTTGACTGCACGGCTTTCTTTTCAGCTATTTGAATGACCTCGGTCACTTTCTGACGAGAGTTTCCAGTACTTGCGGCAATGCCTCTTAAACTGATCCTTTCATCATTTAATTCCAATATCTTTCGATACTGGATCATAAAAAAATACCTCCTATTGTTGGTATAAATTATGGTTTGATCAAAATATCGAATGAGCCTGCATTCTACGGTAAAAAAAGAAGCCATTTTGAAAAAAGATTGATCAAAATGGTTCTTTACAAACGATGAAAAAAATAACGATTTCTGAAACAAAGCAATGGAATAAAACACCGAAAATTGTTTCGGGACATTGTTATTAAAATATCCATTGTTAAAATTGTTTAAAGGCTCTTGTACATGCTCTTTATTAGACTTTCATACAAGCACAACTTTTCTGACTATATCAATCGACTTTTTGATAAGGTACTTCAACACCTTCATCGATAAATAATTGATTCTCAACATCTACATAACTCATCGTATTGCGTACCCAATAATACGACTCATCTATTTTATAAAGTGGCACAGACAACTGATGTTCAAATGAAATCATAAATTGTCTATCCTTTATGATCGTAAATCTTGTGCTATGTTCATCTGCTAATTCATATTGACCTGTAACATCATCCTTATTAGTGAGCGATAAAATCTCTATATGTTTTGGTGCTTCTACACAATATTGTATTCCCATTAAGTAATTCATAATTTCTTGTTCATATTGCGGAAACACTTCTTGATTCGTTGCAAAAACAATCATTTCCTTTGTGGATGTATTAATAAAAGCTTGTGCTGAACAACCAATCCATCCACCTGTATGACCAACCCAGTCATCTTGAATGATAAAACCATAACTATAATGCTCAGCGACTTCTGTTGGTTTTAACATAAATTGTACATTCTCTTTGCTAATGTACTGACCTTGCAAAAATGCTTTTAAAAACTTCGCCACCTCTGCCACTGTTGCATAAATACCACCGTCACCATATGCATTGTTATATTTTTCACTTTTGTTTAAATATGGGTCATTATTTGCCTTTTTATATCGTTGCTCCTCATAATCATACGTATGACCTTGCGCTTCGTATTGTTTTGTAGGCTGTGTTGTTGTATTGGTGAGTTTTAATGGTCTTGCAATATATTGTTGTAAATATGTTTCATACGATGAGCCGCTCACTTCTTCAATAATTTTTGCAAGTAAAACATAATTCGTATTGCTATAAGACCAATGCTCATTCGGTGTATGTTGTGGTAGTGCCATCTCGGCAAATGTTTCAACACTTATTGTAGAAGCTTCTGCAATATACTCTGGAATACCAGATGTGTGTGTAAGTAATTGTGCAACTGTCACATTTGTAAAATGAGGTACGTTAAACCAATCTATAATTTTATCTTCTAATTGTAGCTGCCCTTTTTCGATTAGCTGAAATGTCATTACCGCTGTATACATTTTACTTAACGACGCAAGATTAAATTGTGTATTTTCAGTAATAAGGTGTTGCTCTGAGATATCTTGATAACCATAATAATACTGCTTGATTTGTCCATTTTTTTTATAATACACCGCACCATTAAACGAAATATTTTTAAGTAAATCCTCCACTTATTAACCCCCTAAATAAATTAGATATCTAACATATTAGGTGTGAAGAAATTTTATAATTCCTTCATTGAAATCTCCCTCAATTTTCCAACAATGCGTTCAAATTCGTCTAACTCATTTGATGAAAGTTTGCTGTAAATTTTATCTGCGATTTGCTGTTCAACATAATCTTGCTTCGAAAAATACTCCAATCCGTTTTCAGCTAACGTTATAAATACTTCACGTCGATTTTGTAGATTAATTTCTCGTTTGATATATTTATGCTTTTCTAACTTCGCTATTAATTGGCTAACTGCACTAGAGCTAATATTCATTTCAATCGCAATTTCACCGACGGTAATACGTTTTGATAAGTATACAATATCTAATACAACCGCTTGTTGTGTTGTAATGCCGCTATTTAAATATTGCTTATAATGTTTATATATCAAACGGTTTATCGTATATTCTGCTTCATTAATGCGCTTAACCTGTTCATATAAAGACAAAAAATCACCTACTAATATGTTAGATATCTAATATATTAGCAAGTGATTTGTCAAACGTCAATCTTATATAAAAAATGTCATACCATTAGGTATGTTCGCTAATTATGGAGGAGGTAAAAAGGCTGTCATTCAGTGGTAAATATCTTGTCACTAATTGGTATAAATTATGTCGTTGGTGGTACAAATCGATGACCGTAATCAAAATTTTCTTTTTTATAACATTATAATAAATGCTTAGTTTATTATTGATAAGAGAAATAAAGAAAAATAAAGGATTGATTATATGATGGAGAAAAAATCAAAAGTAAAAATTTCAGATATATATCCAATTGAAGAACTTAATATTAAGAAGGCATTATCGTTTTTAAATATACCGGAGTATGCAAAATCTGAACTATTGAAAGAATATCCAGAGTCTAGAAACTTTGATTCTAAACTACCGAAAGACATTTTTGATGTTGTTATTGATCCTCATGCATGCGAGAGATGGAATACAAGAGTTGGGCCAATTACAACAAACAACATAATCACTAACATATTTAAAGTAGCCGTTTTTACGAAACCTTATCGTATACAAGTGCTTGAAAAAGGGTTAGCCATTTTAGATGAAGAGTATGTCTTTTCTTTCGAATTTGAAAATGCCATTTTAACCATAACTACATTTTTCGGTAGAATTTCTTTAGTGCCTATGCTTTCAAACGTTGATTTATTAAGAAGATATAATCTTCAGTTTAATGAACAGGTGAAACTTAACATTGATATTAACGTTTTAGCTCAGCAGGAGCTTCCATATACCCCTACTTCAGTTATTGAACTTGAGGATAAGGAAAATAGAACTCATCTACTGTTTTATTTCAGAGGTAAAGTGAAGAATAATGACTTCTATTATCATTTAATGCGCGAGGAGAGAGATGGGTGGGATATTAAAATAATCGATTTAGCAAATGCTAATCGTTTTATTCTTTCTGATATCCAATTACATTTGATGGGTTTATTAGGACACAATTACTTCTTATTGAAATACATGAGTTATTTAGATCCTGAACGTTTAAAAGATTTACATGAAACTCATTCTAAAACAGCTATACGAAGATTTGCTGGAAATATCGACCCTAAATTTTTATATAAGAGGGGGATATTATAAGCGGGGGATTTATCTTTTTTTGAAGTTATTAAAGAGAGTGTGCGTAATAAATGGGGAACTTCATTATTGAAGGAGGACCAGCAATAGCTCACTTATTAGCATATAACAGTTTAAATAATAAATTAGCCTACAGTCGTGAAGACTGTAGGCTTTTAATTTTGTACCGTTATACCTCTTTAGGATAGCGTAAAAGGGGGAAAGAGAATTAAACTCCTTCTCTTTCTAATTTAATCGTATAAATTAGACGCTCCAGTGTCAATTTGTGCTTCAAAGTAACGATTCCAAGGAAGACTTACATCTGAATCAGTTAGTGTAGGAGCAGAATTAAAGAATACAAAACTTAAGCTTCTAGGCCCATTAATTTTTTCAATAACACGTCTGCCCGAGAAAGATTTTACAACTTCGTTTTGTGCAGCTTGCATTTGAGTTAACGTGTAATTATCAATAGCTTTTAATTGAGCATCTGTCATATTTTGAGACGGATCTAGTTTACCATAAATATCTGTGTTAAGAAGGCCCCTACCAACTTTCATGTTCCATATATTACCAGTATACTTGCTTTTGATTTCATTTATAACATTTGTTTGTCTATTCCCTTTATAACCATAATCTTTTGCAATACGGTCAATTGACAATGAAGCAAAAGCTTTAGATGCATCTCTTAGTTTAGTTGGATCTGTTTCATATTTCATAAAATTCATTCTAGAGCCTGCAGTACCTAAAGCAATTCCCATGCGATTTCCTAAGGTGTTCCAAGCAGAATATGCAAGCATACGAGAGGCATTTGTTCCTGCTAAAATGTTGCTCATGATATAACTATCAGCAGTATAACCATAAAAATCCATCACAACTGTAGGTATACTGTTTACCATGTTACTTTCAAAAGCAGAAACTAATGCTCCGCGATAAATTGATTGTGGACTTAAAGCTAGGATACTTACATCTGCTGAATTTTTATCAGTTACATAAGTACCACCACTAATTTCAATTTGTTTTTTTAAAGTAGCATGTACACTTTCATAAGCATATTCATCATAAAAATCAGTTGTTTTTCCGTCTGTTCCAAAATACTCAACATAGTATTTTAAAGAAGGCTGATTGTAGAGTTCTTTCGTCATACGAGCTAATAAGTTTAAAGAAACACCATCAATATCAGATACAATTTTAGATTTATTGATAAGAACGTTATTTTGTTGCCATGTAAGCCAGTTAATCTCATTCGTTTGAATTGTGTCTGTACTTGAATCATCAACACCGAAAACAACATAATCAATTTTCTTGGCAGCTGTTTTGTCAACAACCACTTTGTTTAGATCGAACTTTCTAGCTCTAGCTTCATAATATTTAGCTCTAGTTGCTTCAGAAACCAAAGAAGTAGAAAATTGGATTTTCCCAGCTGGTTTAGTATTATCTGCTGCAGAAGGAGCAATATCATAGTTAGCTTTAACATTGGCATGGCTTGAAGAATTAAGAACACGAGGTTTCGATCCAAAATCTCGTAAATTTTTATAATCTCTCTCTGCCAAACCTTCATATTCTACAGTTGAAGCTAAACGCATAACAGAATCAAAAACATAAATAGGTTTGTTAGGGTTAGCGTTATCAATTTCATCAATGATATTTAAATTAGTAGTCCCTTGGGAAGTTGAGTATGCTGGTGAAAAGCTTCGGGATTCAACTAAACCACCAGAATGAATCATATCAGCTGAAAAGATAAATCCATCTGCTAAATGGTCATTATCTCTAATCCATTGAATTACTGCAGAAGCATCACCGCCATGGGACCCAGCTCCTGTTTTATCATTTTGTAAACTAGTAGCAATAATGTTTTTAGGTGGCATGATCAACTTAATACCGGCAGCCGCAGCCGCCTTTTTAACAGTATCAGTGTTCATAGGTCTGTCATCCAAAGGAACTAGCATAACTGTTTTGTTTGGATTAGGTACTTCTGGAATGGCTGCTTCAGCTTTTGTGAAAGAGAAACTGGATAACATGAGCCCAGCTGCTAAAACGGAAGCCAAAACCTTTTTCATTTTGTTTTTCAAGATAAACTCTCCTTAATAATTTTTTTATTATAAAAACTAAGGAATGATATATAAAACCAATCCTTAGTTTTATAATTCAGTAGTTTAATATGAATATTGGTCAATTTCAGCTAGTAAAGAGGAACCAGATTGCCCTTCATTAGCTGTGATTCGATCTAATTGGTGTCTAGGAGAATCTTGAAAAGCAACGCCAAATTTAACAGTAGGTGCTAAATCAAATCCTACTTCTAAAGCTACTTTCTCAACAGTTGCATTAGTTTGACCGTATGGATAAGCAAGTGTTTGCGTATTTCCAATTCCTACGTTGTTTTTAATAGCATCATAGGAAGCTTGTAAATCTGCTTTAATACGAGCTTCATATTGTTTTTGTGTTTCATTGTAGTACGGAGCTGAAAGTAAACTTTGACTAGCAGGGCCCGTAACACCATCATGCTTCTTATGAAGATCATGTGTATGACTTTGGATATCAATTAGTCCAGAATTTTTCATAATTTGAGCTTGGTTCCAATCAAAATGCTTTATATAACCAGGTGTTTGTCCCATTTGGCTTGAAACTACAAACATTGTTGCTTTCATTCCATACTGTTGTAGGATAGGGAAAGCTTCTGTGTAGTTATTTTCGTAGCCATCATCAAATGTGATAATAATTGGCTTATCAACGCCAGCTGGTAATTTACCAGTAGTTTTATATGTTAGGTATTCGTCAAATGAAACGCCATCATATCCTGCGTTTTTCAAAGCAGCAATTTGTTCTGCAAATTGTGAAGTAGGCATCTCTGCTCCAGAACCAGTTCCAGTAGGTGCAGTTGAACTAATGCTGTGATACATGATAATCGGAAATTTAAAAGTATCATGCACAATACCTACAACATAGTTGGGTGAACCATCCCAATTTACTTCAGTTTTATTAAAGCCTTGGGAGAATGTTCTAGTTGGAACCATTGTTCGTCCACCTTTTATGTACGGTGCTTGTAATAATGTAAATGGAACGCCATTCTTGTAAGCTGTTTTGCTTCCAATAGTTACTTTGATAACCGTACCATCATTATCTGTAATTGTGCTTTCCTTAGTTGTTCCGTTATAAACAACTGTTGCACCCATAGAAGGGATAATTTGCGAAATTGGAACCATTGTTGTTCCGTTTAGAAGTTCCGGTGCAGAATCATCTGTAAAACTAATTTGTTTACCGTTAACATAAACATCTGGAGAAGAAGCAGTTCCTGCAAAGGCTTTTTCTGTATACCCTAAAGCTCCAAAACCAATTGCTAAAGCTAAAGAAGCAGAAATGATTTTCTTACTCATTCCTTTACCACCCTTTTGAAAATTCTTAGAGTTCAATAAATTTTTTGACATTATTCGTAAAGCCCTCCTTTTTTCTATCTTACAAAATTAATTTACTATCTCCTCACTGGCATATACCCATAAAAGAAGAAATCCAAACGGTCCCTTTGATACCATTCCTTATACACCCAAAAAATGGTGGTGAAATAGAACTATTGTTAAAATGACCAATATTAATATTATTATATTACAATTTACCTTTCAATAATTTTCTTGCAATTGATTCGAATTTCATATTTTTTAATAAATTTACAATATTAATTTAAATCTAAATGATTAGGTGAATTCCGCTACTCCTAATGATGCTAACAAACCAGCTCAGCCCTCCTTTTAAAGAAATATTGGATGAGCAGGGGGGAGTCCAAGGATATTTAAGTAGCAAAAATATACAAAAAAGAGGCTGGGACATAACTAAGTTGTTCCTTCATAAAGCCGAAAAATCTCTAAATTAACAAAACACGATAAATGAAAAACCGAACTATTCCGAAACACTTCATGAGAGTTTCATTGAATAGTTCGGTATTTTTGTTGGCTGAAACACATTTGTCCCAGCCTGTTTTTTCACATTACATAAAAAAATAAAAGTCTTGCTATATTTCCAATTTCTTAATTACCACCCTAGAGTATTTGTTCTATCTTTCAATATAAATCGTCTGTATTTAATCTATATGGTTGTATAACCCAATATTTATTGTCATTTGCTGGTTTTGCATACGCATATACATATTTCGGCAATGCATATCCCTGGTTATCATAAATTTTATCCAAAATTTTCGATTTTTTCTGTGATACCATCGCTGTGTAACCACTAGCTTCATTATCTTCTGGGTCCACAGAGATTATTTTTTGATCTCTATTTATAGAATTTAAATAAGCACGTCCATTTGGATCTTGTATAGAAAATACAATTTCTGAATAATACCTATCTGAAAATTTATTTGCTAAATCCTCAGCATAAAATTCTACGTATTTACCGTTTATTACTATTTTTACGCTTTCATCACTAGCTTGTACTAAGCTTTCGTTTACTTCATCATTACTTGAATTATTTACAGTTGTATATGTCTCGGCAGCGAATGTATTACTACTAAATCCCAAAAATAATAAACCCGTAATTAATGTTCCTACAGCTACTTTTTTAAACATAAATCCATCCCCTTATTAATTTTAGGCTGTTTTCGTATATATTGTTGTTTCTTGAAAGAAGTTGTTTCTAATCTTTTACTGTTAATAACAAAGAAGAAATCATAAATTAAAAAAGCAGATGCTAATTTTTCTGCTTCTTTACAATTGTAAATATTACCTTTATAAACTATATTTAACAAACTTTAACTTTACTTGATGTAAATCAGAGTGTAAAATGTTAAATATTACAATTAGTTTGTAATGAAAAGCAATCAAAGGAGTACTGGAAATAAAAAAACTAATTTACACAGCAAGTTTGTCCCTTGGTCTATCTTTTTTCGGCATTAGTTCTTCCGCTTTTGCCTCGGAAAGCTTAGATTCTCTCAGTAATCAAGATGTTGTAGAAGAAAACGTTTCGTTGGAAAAAGAAGAGAATGGATTGATCAACCCTAACAAACGAATTTTGAGCACAGAGCATCCAACTCCTTATTCTCAAATCACAACATATTCAAATGGTTCTATAGCTGGAGTTGATTTCAGTGAAGCTACTTTTTACGATGAGGAAGGCAATGTAATTGAACCACCAATCGATAGTGATACCAATTTAATAACACCTTTATCTGAAGGTACCACTGGTGGAACTTGGAGTAACGGTTCAGGATATAGTTGCGCAAAAGGGGTTACAGTGTATGCTGGAACGCTTTTACCTTCTGTAGATCTGAGATTTAAGGCAGATTTTTGTAGCCATCAAGGAGCTTATGACGAACTCTCTAGAGTTTATTCGGCATCTGTAAGTGCTTATGTATGGGATTTTATAGGTACACCAGATGTATATCGTGCAAAGGAAACATTAGAATATTCGGCATATGGTGGAATAAAAGCGAAGGTAAGACCTAAAGAAGGAGCAAATCAGCGCACAGATTATGTATATTTAAGAGTAGCCAAAGACACTTACTGGGTTGATTCTTCATTTTAATTATCTTAACTAACGAAAGAAGGTTATTTTAGTGGCAATAGAAGGTTTATTTGGTTTAATCATTGAACCACTCTTATGGTCATTAGTTGTTTTTTTTAGCTTACAGACAATTATTGTTACCTTCAACAATGCTGATACAAAAGCAAAAAAATATGCAATCGTCACTAGTGTCTTAGTGTTTTTATTAGTTATATCAGATGATATTATGAGAATGATTGATATTATGAGAATGTAGTAGACAAACCCAAAGAAATTTAAAATTGTCCACAAACTGAAGAAGCTGGGACAAAACCCATCTTTTAAACTAAATGCCGGTGAAATTTTACGATCAGTAAAATTTCACCGGCTTTAAATATTTTTCATAAAAAAATAAGGACCACTTCAAGCTAGTTATGTCCCAGCCTCATACACTATAATACAACTACCTTCTCTTAATCATTTCATTCAAGACTTTTTCACCATCTTTTGAAGACATGTTAGTATCAATGAAGTCGTCTTTATATCTGACCTAAGTAATAAAGTTATATCTCCACCGCTGCAGATATAATTTACAGCAAACGAGTGTCTTAATTTATGGGGACTCTTACAATTAAAGATTGCAAAAGTATATTTATTAACGATGTTTTGAATTGTTCTTCTGGGAGGGGTTCTTGCTACACCATCATAGACACTCACGCAAAGGAAGGTGGATTGCTTATTCTTTGTCATCCACTTAAATTTTTAGTCTAGTACACTTCATGGCCTAATCATGAAATTCTCCCTCAACGATAGTAACATCAACAATATTATTTTGTTCTTATAATGGTATTGTGGAGCAAATGAATCTGGAACATCACTCAACCATATGGAGTAAACTTATGCTAACGGGGCAATTTCCTTTAAAAGGAAGACCAACTTAATTGCATTTTCTATGTAAAAGTCACCAAAATTGGTACTTAAGATTTTTTTGCAAACCTTGATGGCGGTAAGCTTGAATCTAAATTTGTCAACGAAAAATAAACAATTCCGAATTATCTAGTCCTTTTGCATTTAAGTATATAATAATGTAGAATAAAACTGACTTTATATTAACAAAATCTAGCAATATAAAAACATAATATGTATAAAGGATGGATGATTCTTAATGGGCCGTCAAAAAAAGTACGAGTTCCTTCGAATAATAGAACGAATGGAAGAAGACAATATATTACTTATAATTGCAAATATAAGAGAGGTTATTAAGGATTCTAATACCGGTAATGTTAATGTTTTATCACGACATTCTCATTCAGCAGAATATCCGTTAAACAGTGTTCCAAGACACATTCAGGTATTAGAAGCATTTGAACCGACTGAAATAAGCCCTCAAGAATTTGATCAACTAACTAAACTATATAAAAATGATATTAATAGTTTTTTAATCTATACACCTATATATTGAATCTCCCTATAAATAATTTCCTCTAAGAAATGTATCTTAGAAGGAGTAATAATGAGTGATAACAAATAATATAGAATATACAATAGATTTTCGAAGATTATGAATGTAAAAAGATCCACAATTCTAAATAAGTAGCTCTAAACAACAGGTAAATCCTGTTGTTTTTTTATCATTCAAATATTCTAGGGTAGTTCGGAATAGTAAAATTTCTTTATGTGTATTATATCTATTAACAAAGTCGTATATATGTGGTAATATTAAGGAAAATAATAAGCTGAACTTGCGAAGAACGCATTTTATCCTATAAGGGATAGATGCGTTCTTTTTTATTTCTCAAGTAAAAAAACCTTGGCTATTTTTATATCCCTGATCGAACTATAAAAGAGAACTATGTAAAACTACATACATCCCGATATACTTTATATCTTCAAATGTATCGGGATTGATAAGTCATCTAGATTAAATACAAATATAAATTCAAAGACCAAAGATACTTGTTGTATCTATTTTTTTAAGGAGACGAATTGTATGTCTAAAAAAACTATATATCCTTTATTGCTTTTAGGCACTTACATATTGCTTTTATGTTCTTGCCTAACTTATATCTCATTAGTAGCTTTAGGTGAAAGACCTTTTCATAGATGCTTTCAAACATTTACTTATATAAGTAAGAGGGGTAAGAGACTTAAAGAACTATTGTACCAAACACTGTTTTTATCATTCCAATGTAAAAAACACTAATGATCATTTCTAGAACAAAAAAATCTTTTAGAATACAACTAATTTTAATCGAAAGGAAAGTTAAAAAATGACACGAGATGAATTTTTTAAAAAATTACCGACAAGTAAAGGTATTTGGATGGCTTTAGCATCTATAAATGAGTTGGTTAATGAGGGCTATACCCATGAGGATACAAATAAGATTCTAGAGTATGCCGTTCAAGAGCATACAAATTGTTTATTTATATGTGAAGAAAGAAAGTTTAATTGACATTTATAACGTATTAAGCCTTTGGCCAATTTAACTAAAATTATTGATAAGGGGATATGGAATTGGAGAAGAAATTTATAGGTAGAATAAAGAGTGCTGAGTTTGGATTAAATGCTGAAAGACCCTTTCTCTATGGATTGCAATTATTGTTTGATATAAATGGTGACGATATTACAACATACAAAATTGTAAATATCAATGATAGTTGTAAATGGGGGAAGAATTTTAGTCGTATGAAAGCTTTAGAATTAAATGCTTTAGAAATTTGTATTATTTTAAAAGAGGCCAAAGTAAATTTTGTTTCTCAATTAATAGATAAACCAGTTGAAATAACATTTGAAAATAATTTGTTTAAATCGTTCCGAGTGCTAAATTGAGTGCTTAGATGTTCTATACTATGGATATTGCTACTTATTTAGAAAGAATTTATTATGCTGAAAGAATAAAACTACAGCTAGTCAAAAGCACCAATACATTGTCTATTACGACATGATGGCCAATGAAATTACTCTATAGTGAATTCCATCAGAGCTAATTTTATTACTGATGCAACTTTATCTGTAAACAATTTAGAATTCTATGCACCTGTTGGTACTTTTGTTTTTATGGGGATGTAAAAGATCTTGATACTGGAAATGCTGGTCCAAATTATATACTGGCTCATCCAAATTAAAAAATGAGGTCTAATTCGGGTGATACAGTCCCCTCTTACTGGATTGGCTGAGAAATGTGGACTCCAAACTTCGTATTTTGGCAGGGGTTGAACGAGGAGAAAGGAATATTACCATACAAACCTTAGAAAAGATTATTGAAGGTCTTGAAGAAACACCAAGTAGTATCATTAATTTTGATACTCTAAACTTTAATAATAAGTACTTTGAAAAAAAAGAGTTAGTTATGATTTTACAAAATCTAATAGAGGACAGAAATGAAACTGAATTTCGGTTAATTTTAACTATTGCAAATGAAGTATTTAATACTTATGAAAAAAAGAGAAATGATCAGTGATTATATTTGAGACTTAAAAATCCACTCAGCAGAGTGGATTATTTTTCTATCACATTACCTGTAAATTGCAAATAATTTAAGGGGAACAAAAGAATAATTGAGATATTTGATACAATTGTTACGGGGGAGGGCAGGTAGTTTTTATAGGAGAAGATGATAGCTCACTACCATTTCAAAAATTTTTTTAGATTATTTTATCTTTCAAAAATCTACAATTATAGGATAATTTGCTGGTGGAGAATATACGTTCTTGTTATAATTTAATTTAATACAATTTCGAACTAAGGGGGAATAAAGGTGGTTACACAGAATCTGGTATGTCAACACTAATACTGGACAAAAATTATAAGGGCTGTTGCTTGAATTCCACTGGTGTTAAATAGCCTAGTGTTCCGTGAATTCGAATATTATTGAACCAATGAACATAATCATCAAGTTCAAGGGCGAGCTGTTCAAGAGAAGAGAAATGAGCTCCGTTAGCGAAGTCTGTTTTAAATACCTTAAATATCGATTCAGCCACAGCGTTGTCATAAGGGCATCCTTTCATGCTTAGTGACCGTTGGATACCGAATGTTTCAAGACTCTCTGAAATTAGCTTGTTATCAAACTCTTTTCCTCGGTCAGTATGAAACATTTTGACATCAATCAAATTGGCGTGGATGCTCGCAATCGCTTGATACACAAGCTCTGCGGTTTTATTCGCTCCAGCACTATGACCAATAATTTCACGATAAAAAATGTCGACAAATAAGCATACAATTTGCTTAACACTACCATCTCCTTTCGATAGGATTCTTATCAGAAACTTCTTCAATATAAGCATTACAATTTTTTCTTTAGCTTCTTTCTGCTCACTAGCTGGAGCTTCTTCTTTAGATGCAGCTTCATCCTCACAACATGTAGTTAGTATTTATGTAGACTATACTGCTACATAAAATATTTTCTTCAATGTATAACCTCCTTTAGTATTATCATTTTGGTGAATTTAACATTAATTATACAGATAAAAAACAGAGAACTGTAATTAGTTATCTGTCCCATCATCTTTAGCTTTTCAATGACTTCCTCAAATGCTGCTTTAATTTCCTCAATTGTATAACCAACTTCCAGTAATTCTTGGGTTGTTTGTTCTAGTTTGTTCATTTCGATGTCCTCATTTAAATATTATCTATCTCCAACATTAATAATATTGAAATTTGCTTGAAATATCAAAAGAGCCGTATTTGTAGGGGCTTATACTAGAGGGGAGAGCGTTTAAGTATTAAGACAACTAAATTATCATCTGTGGAGGACAAAGCACAAAGAGAGCGTCTAGTGCCTTTCTAAAATTGGATAGAGGAAAGGGAAAGTCGTGCTGAAATATGTAATAGACCTAATTTAGAAAATTGGCTTGAATGGTAATCGCTACGAACTATAAGGATGTTTAAAGGGGTTTAGTCACACTTATGTTCATAGCGATTCCCCCTTACAAATTTAAGTATTCACTCGCCAAGTTTAATTTAAACAAAAAATAATTTTAAAAGTAGATATGTAAATAATTCGAGATACAAAATAATAATCCAAAAAATGTGCAGTATAGTATTAGCTTCATTTCCAATACTAAACCTGTTTCAAAAATCTTAGGAAGGAGGTTTCATAAGTGAAATTTCTTACATGGGGTGCGATAGGAGCTGCTATTTTTGGCGTAGCTAGAGGGTTACAAAATGGTACTCTTCAACAATTCACAAAAAATATTTCGAATAAATTAAATCTACAGAACGCACAACAAATGATGCAACCACTACAACAAATGACTCAGCCTTTGCAACAGATGAACCAATCTTCACAACAGACGAAGCAACCTCAACAGCAAACAAATCAATCTTCACAACAAATGACTCAACCATTACAAGCTGTAGCAAATAATTTAACTGGTAATTCATCAAAACAATAAGGTATAAGTCCAATTCTTCTTCTATAGACCTGAACAAATATTGTTTTGGTCTATAGTTTATTACATAAATTAAAAAGGACCAATCGTTATGCCTTTGAGGGAGACTTGTGAAAGTTCGATAGGGAACTTCATAACGATTGGTAATGTGTAAATAAGTATTTACATTGTAGGTCTTATTTAAACTTATAGAATATTCCATGTTTAGAATGAGCCTTTTGAATTGAAGTTAAAGGGTGTAAATGTAGCTTTGCTGTAACTTAAAAAATATCGTATGCGAAAAATAATTTGGACAATAATAAAGGAGAATAAAATTTCCTTGAATGAGGTGAATACATGAAAAAATTAATAAAAGGTACGTTTACTGCAATACTTTCTACAGGATTATTGTTCGGATGTGGTACAGCTAATGATGAACAAGAGCCAGATCCAACTGAAGAACCTTCTGAACAACAAGAACAGAATCAAAATGATAAAAATAATCAAACAGACGAAAACCAATAGATTTTGTATTTTCTCTAGCTAAATATCTCAGAAAAAAACCACTCCATGATGGGTGGTTTTTTTGTATTTGTATTATAGTAAATGGTGAAAGTTTTCCAAATGAAAAGTGGTATAAGGTATTATTAAACAAAACCAGCTAATAGTTTGTCAATAATTTTCTGTTAAAAGTTTAATAGGCACGTGCTATACTAAAAAGTGCATGACAAATAACCGTCCTAAAGTTTGTTTTTGGAAGGTTTTGTTTGAATTAGTTGAA
>Ga0209676_1000193_pt1 | contig 136946 bp, 147 predicted proteins | sample AraplaCvi_mLB_r2_FD_184282 | JGI IMG/M metagenome (GOLD analysis project Ga0209676, IMG submission 184282) | Arabidopsis root microbial communities from North Carolina, USA - plate scrape MF_Cvi_mLB_r2 (SPAdes) (version 2) | ecosystem: Host-associated > Plants > Roots > Endosphere | place...
AGCGGCACGATCTCGTCGGTGCCGAACACTTCGGCCGTGTAGGTCTTCGCGCAGATCGCCTTCAGGTCGGCCGGCGGAATGTCGTCGATGTACAGCGAGAGGATCTCGAAGGCCAGCTCGGCGTACGACAGCTTGCGCCACTTGGCAAGCGTGGCGGTGTCGATCTGCGGGTATTGCTCGGGCAGGTAGAGGCCGCCATCGGGCGCGAGGCCTTCGAGCAGGATTTCGCAGAAGCGCTTGCGTTCGGGATCGCCCCGGGTGGATAGGTAGAGCATCATTTCTGGGAAGGAGTGGACGTGTCCTGCAGCGCCAGCTGCGCAACGGTCACAAACCAGCGCACACCGAAGGCCAACACGTCGTCGTTGAAGTCGTAGGAGGGGTGGTGCAAGGGCGCAGGGCTCGTGCCCGCGCCTTGGCCAAGCCAGAGATAGGCACCCGGCCGTTGCTGCAGCATGAACGCGAAATCTTCCGAGGTGAAGGCGGGTGCTCCAGCCGTCTGCGCTTCCAGGCCGGCGCGGCGTGCCGCTTCGAGCGCGAGCTGCGCGTGCGCCGGGCTATTGATGGTGGCCGGGTAGTAGCGCGTGTACTCCACGTCGACAGTGGTGCCGCTCGCGCGCGCAACACCTGCGGCGATGTCGTGCAGGGCCTGCTCGATCATGTCCTGCACCGCCCCGTTGAAGCTGCGCACCGTGCCTGTCAGCTCCACCGCTGCCGGCAGAACGTTGTGCGACTGGCCGCCACTGATGCGGGTGACCGAGAGCACCGCGTTCTCGGTGGGCGGCACACGCCGTGACACGATGGTGTGTAGCTGGGCCACCAGCGTGCTGGCGGCCAGCACCACATCAGGTGTGTGGTGCGGCTGCGCCGCATGCCCGCCACGCCCACGCACCACGATATCGAAACGATCCGCTGCGGCCATGATGGGGCCGGACCGCGTCGCCGCCACGCCCAACGGGAGGTCCGGCCAGTTGTGCACGGCGAACACGGCTTCGCAGGGGAAGCGCTCGAACAGACCTTCTAGCACCATCTCGCGCGCACCGCCTCGTCCTTCTTCGGCCGGCTGGAAGATGAAGGCGACGCAGCCCTCGAATGCTCCGTCGCGAGCGAGTTGCCGGGCTGCGCCGAGCAGCATCGCTGTGTGGCCGTCGTGCCCGCACCCATGGTGACGACCGGGGAAGCGACTGACATGCGGCCGCTCACCTTGCTCCACAAGGGGCAGAGCGTCCATGTCTGCACGCAGGCCGACCATCCGTGGCGAGCTTCCTCGGCGCAGAACGCCGACCACGCCCGTTCCACCGATGCCCTCATGCACCTCCAGCCCCGCCTCACGCAGCGCCGCTGCGACGATGCCAGAGGTTCGGCGCTCTTCGAACGCCAGCTCGGGATGAGCGTGCAGATCGCGTCGCAGCGCAATCAGATCGGGCAGAAGATCGTCAATGGTTGCACTCACGTCTTAATACCCTCTGTCGCGGCTCACAAGACCGACCAACGGCTCGCCTGCTTGATGGCGCCGTATGTTCTCCAGTACGAGATCAACCGCCGTTTCCGGCTGGGTCATGCTGGCGATATGCGGCGTCAACAGAATGCGCGGATGTGACCAGAACCGGTGGTTCGCAGGCAGCGGCTCGGGTGCCGTGACATCGACCACGGCGGAAGAAATCCACCCGCTGTCGAGCGCGTCCAGCAAGGCTTGGTGGTCAAGCTGTGCGCCACGCCCCACATGCACCAGAGATGCACCACAGGGCAAAGCATTGAGCAGCGTCGCATCGAGAATGTTGCGCGTCTCGCTCGTCAGCGGCAGCAAGCAGACCAGGATGTCCGTGGCAGCCAGCATCCCCAATAGCTCACCCTCACCCGCGTAGCAAGTCACGCCTTCGAACTCATGGCGCGTCCGGCTCCAGCCCGCAAGCTGGAATCCAAAACTTCGAAGCTGCGTGAGGACCGCCCGACCCAACACTCCCATGCCAAGAACGCTCACCCGTCGCTTGGCGGCAGGATGGACGCGGTGCGCGGCCCATTTTCCTTGCCGCTGCTGCTCGATGTAGGCTGGCAGGTCCCGGTGCAAAGCCAGCACCGCCATGGTGGCGTACTCCACCATGCCCGACACCACGCCAGGCTCGGCGAGGCGCACCACAGGCAGGGCCGGCGGCACCTTGATCAGGTCGAACTGGTCCACGCCGGCACCCGTGGAGAACACCAGTTCCACGTTTGGGAACTGCCGCTCGAAGCCTTCTGGCAGCGTCCACGCTGCGAGATAGCGCACGCGTTCGGGCGGGCCCATGTCGGGCCAGATGTGAAACGGAATCTCGGGCGCTTTGGCGGCGAACAGGCGTGCCCATTCCGCCCCGCGCACGGGGTCGGCCTTGTAGACGAAGGCCATGGCTACTTGTTGTAGACGACCCAGATCTTGCGGGTCGTTTCGATGCAATGCCAGATGCCCGTGAATTCGGGTCTCATGACAAAGGAATCTCCCGCGCGCACCCGCACGGGCTCCTTTCCGTCCTCTGTCACTTCCGACAGGCCCGAGAGGATGTAGCAGAACTCCCAGGTACCACCTTTGATGGATCGATAGGTGCCAGGCGTGGTTTCCCAGACGCCAGCGCGGACTTTTTCGTCGTTGGAACGGTCGACGTCCCAGTTCTTGAACTTGGCAGTGCCTGCGAGGACGCGTTCCGGCAAAGGTCCGCCCTCGCGGGCCGTACCCAGATCGTCGAACTTGAAGAAGGTGAGATTGTTCATGAAGATGGTTTCCGTACTTATCGAAGCTGCTCAGATAGCGCCGACCTTGACCTTCGAGCCGTCGCCAAAGCGCGAGTAGCGGAAAGGCGTGGGATCCACAGGAGGCGCGTCGCCCGTGACCATGCTCGCTGCCAGTTGCCCAGCCCCAGGCCCCAGACCGAAGCCATGGCCGCTGAAGCCGGCGGCGAGCACGAAGCCCTGGATGCGGTCCACAGGCGAGATGACGGGCACCGCGTCCGGCGTGCTGTCGATGTACGCCCCCCAGGCCTGGGACACCGTGATCCCAGGCAGCGCCGGGTAGAGCCGCTTGAAGCTGTCCAAGAGGTAGTTGATCGCCTTCTGGTCGGGCACTGGGTCCAGCACACGGATTTGCTCGAACGGCGATTTCTCGTCGAACTCCCAGCGGTTGAGTGCCTCGGGTCCACGGAAGAAGGAACTCCCTACGCCGATCTCCACCGCTTTGAGCCGCTTGACGAACATAGGCATGAAGTCACGCGCGTACCGCAGACCCTGGGGTGTTAGCTCCAGCGTCCCTTTTCCGCTGATGGCGACGATGTAGCCGCCATCGGGGCGGCGCGTCAGCGTGCACTCCGGGGTCGCCAGCGCTGGTGCAAGACCTTCAATGGGCGGTGTGCGCAGCACGGACGCACGGACACTCGCCTGCGGGAAGGAGATGCCGTGCCGGCGGCAGAACCCAGAGGCCCAAGCACCCCCAGCGCACACGACGGCGCCCGTCCTGACCAAGCCTTTCTCGGTGAACACGCCGCTTATCGCGCCATTGGAAATGTCAAGCCCGCGGGCCGCGCAGTCCTGATGGATCGTGGCACCGAAAGCACGGGCTCCTTCTGCGATGCCAGGTGCCGCCAGGGCCGGATCCGCAGTGCCATCGTCCATGGAGTGCACACCGCCCAGCCACTTGCGAGTGCTGCTGCCTCGCATCACGCTTTCGGCCTCTTTGGCGTCGAGCATGCGTGTGCGCACACCAAAAAGACGTCCATGCTGCGCTCCCCAGGCTTCCCAGGTGGCGAGCTGCTTCGGGTCGTCACTCGCGTAGTACAGGCCGCAGCGCTGGAAGCCGAGGTCACGCCCGATGTCGCGCGCCATCTCATCCCACAAACGCATTGAGAGACCCGAAAGCGGCAGCTCGCGCGCATCGCGGTTTTGCTGGCGGCACCAACCCCAGTTGCGGCTGGACTGCTCACCGCCGATATAGCCTTTTTCCAGGATGACCACAGAAAGGCCACGCTGGGCCAGGAAATACGCCGTAGAGACACCGACGATGCCACCGCCGATGATCACTGCATCGGCTTGCTCGGGCAACTTGTCGTCGCTGCGAACGCGAAGGATAGAAGGAGACATGGATTGGCGTCAGATGTCGTCGCGGATGCACGCGGTCGCGTGGTTCCGCTCAACAAACCTAAGTTCAGGAACGGCGTTCGCGCAAGCAGGCTGGGCATGCGGGCATCGCGTGCGAAAGGAGCAACCCGAGGGCGGCGCCAGCGGACTGGGGATGTCGCCCTTGAGCAGCTCGCGCGGGCGCCGCTGCTGCGGGTCGATGTTCGGAACCGCCGCCATCAAGGCGCGCGTGTAGGGATGCCGAGGATCGTTCAGCAGCGATTCGGCGTCGCCGATTTCCACCAGCCGGCCTAAATACATCACCGCGATGCGATCGGAAATGTGGCCCACGACAGCGAGGTCGTGGCTGATGAACAGCATGGTAAGACCCAAGCGCTGCTTCAGCTCCAGCAGCAGGTTGATCACCTGCGCCTGCACCGAAACGTCGAGCGCGGACACCGGCTCGTCAGCCACCAGCAGTTGCGGCTCGGTCATCAGCGCGCGAGCGATGCCGATGCGCTGTCGCTGGCCGCCCGAGAACTCGTGCGGATAGCGGGCGCGATGCGCGGGGTTGAGTCCCACTGTCTTCAATATGGCGTCGATCCTGTCGCGGCGCTCCTGCACGGTGAGCTCGGGCATGTGGATCTGCAGCGGCGCCGACAGCAACTCCTCCACCGTGTGCTTCGGATTCAGCGACGAGTACGGATCCTGAAAGACCATCTGCATCGCGCGCCGCAGGGGCCGCATCTGGCGGCGCGTGAGGCCCACCAGGGGCTTGCCGTCGAATCGGACCTGACCCGCCGTTGGCGCATCGAGGTTCAGGATCGCGCGGCCGATGGTGCTCTTGCCGGAGCCGCTTTCACCCACCAGACTCAACACCTCGCCCCGGCGGATGTCAAAGTTCACGCCGTCGACGGCCTTCACGGTCTGAGCTGGCTTGCCCAGCCAGCCCCCGCCGGTCGAGTACCACTTGCGCATGCCTTCGACCTGCAATAGGGCGGCAGCGGTATGTTCTTGCTGCATCACATGGCTCCTTGAATTTCAGGCCAACGCACGCACCGCACCAGGTGGCCGGGCCCGACGCCCTCGAGGTCCGGCACTGCGACATCGCAGCGTCCCGGCTCGAAATGGCTGCAGCGCGGTCCGAAGGTGCAGCCCGGCGGGTGGGACGTCGGGTCAGGGACGTTGCCCGGGATCGCGAACAGCGGGGTCTTGCGGGCGCGATTCGAGTGCAGCCGTGGAACGGACTGGATCAGCCCGCGACTGTAGGGATGCCGCGGCTGAGCGAACAGCGACACCACGTCCGTCGTTTCCACGATGCGGCCCGCGTACATCACCATCACCCGGTCTGCGATCTCGGCAACCGTCCCGAGGTTGTGCGTGATGTAGATCATCGCCATGCCGTTGTCGGACTGCAGCTTCTGCAGCAGCTCCAGGATCTGCGCCTGGATGGTCACGTCCAGCGCCGTGGTAGGTTCGTCGGCGATCAGCAGGGACGGTTCGCATGCGATCGCCATGGCGATCATCACGCGCTGGCGCATGCCGCCGGACAGTTCATGCGGGTAATTCGCGAGCCGGCGCCTGGGATCGGAAATGCCGACCTGGTTCAGGAGTTCAGCGGCGCGCTCCGTGGCGGCACGGCCTTTCATCCCCAGGTGAAGGTGCAGGCTCTCGCAGATCTGCGCCCCGACGGTGTGCACCGGGTTGAGCGAGGTCATCGGCTCTTGAAAAATCACCGAGGCGGCGCCTCCGCGCACCTGCCGCATCACATGCTCGGGCGTACCCACGAGCTCGTAGGTTTTGCCATCGCGCGCCGCCAGACGGGCAGAACCGCTGATGGTGCAGTGCGGCGCAGGTGGGGTGAGGCCGAGCAGGCCCAGGCAGGTCACGCTCTTGCCCGAACTGGTTTCTCCCACCAACGCCAGGTTCTCGCCCCGGCGCAAAGTAAAGCTCACATCGCGCACGGCCCGCACGGGTCCGCCAGGTGCGCGGAACGTCACGTTCAGGTCACGCACTTCCAGAATGTTGTCCACTTCCGCGCTTTCGGCAGCGGGCACGAAGTGCAATGGCTCGAGATGGTCCATGGCAAGCATCCTTAACGATCCAGTTTGGCGTCCAGCGCATCGCGCAGGCCGTCACCAATGAAGTTGAAGCTGGTCACCGTGAGCGTGATGGCGACCCCCGGTACGATGGCCAACCACGGCGCATTCGTCAGATAGCTTTGCGCGTTCTCGAGCATGTTTCCCCAGCTCGGCGTCGGGGGGTGGATGCCGAAGCCGAGAAAGCTGATGTAGGACTCCGCCAAGATCGCGTTGGCGATGTTCAGCGTTGCGGCAACGACAATGGGGCCCACTGCGTTCGGCAGGAGCTCGCGGAACATGATCCTCAAGTCGCTGGCGCCAAGCGACTCTGCCGCAACCGCGAAGTCGCGTGAACGCAGAGAGCGGACCTGCCCCTCGACCACGCGCGCCACCTCCATCCAACTGGCCGCAGCGATAAGTACCACAATGGAAATGACCGAGGGCTCTATCAGCGCCGCGACCGCCAGCAGCAGGAAAATCGTCGGAAAGCACAGCATGGAATCCACGAAGCGCATCAGTACGGTGCCAATTGCGCCGCGATAGAAACCCGCCACCAGTCCCACCAGTACGCCAATCACCATGGACAGCAACGTGGCGGCGAAGCCCACCGACAGGGAGATGCGTCCTGCGTACATCAGGCGCGCCAGGATGTCGCGGCCAAGGGGATCCGTGCCGAGGATATGGACGCCCGCAAAGGGAGCAACCAGGCGGTTCCGGATGTCGGTGTCCGTGGCGTTGAACTGCGTCAGATAAGGTCCGACGAAGCTCAGCAGCGTCATGAGTCCGATCACCACCAGTCCCAGCATGGCAAGACGGTGCCGCATGAAGCGGCGGATCGCAGGATGCCGTTCGCTGAAGGACCGACGAACGAGCGGGAGGGATGTTGTATGTACGGCGCTCATTGAACACCAACCTTGATGCGGGGATCCGCAACGGAATAGAGCAGGTCGGCCAGCAGGCTGCCCAGCAGCACCATGCATGCAGTGAACATGAGCATGCCCATCACCACTGGATAGTCCCGGTTGCCCACACTGTCCAGGAACAGCCTTCCCATGCCGGGCCAGGTGAAAACGGTTTCGGTCACAAGGGCGCCGCTCAGCAGCGTGGACACGTGCAGGCCGGTGATGGTGATCATGGGCAACAAGGCGTTGCGTAGGGCGTGGTGGATGAGAATGCGCACCGGAGCGACGCCCTTGGAGCGGGCCGTGCGGATGTAGTCCTGATTGATCACATCCAGCATCGAGGAACGCATGTATCGGCTCCACACTGCCGTCGACACCAATGCCAGCACGATGCAGGGCAACACCAGGTGCTGCATGCGATCGAGCACAGAACCATTGCCGATGGTTTCCCGTCCGCCGGCCGGCAGCCATCCCAGGTTCACGGAGAAGACGTAGATCACCGCCAACCCGAACCAAAAGGTGGGAATCGATAGGGCCACCATGGCGCCGATGGTGGCGAGGTGGTCGAAGAATGAATACCGCCTTACGGCACCGAGGATGCCGATCATTCCACCGATAAACATCGCCAACAGCGTGGAAGAGATCATCAGCTCGAGCGTGGGGCCGACATGCATGCCGATCTTCGTCAAGACCGGCAGGTCGTCACGATACGACCGGCCCCAGTCGCCTCTTAGCAGATTGCCGGCCCAGTCAAGGTACTGGAGAGGCAGCGGCCGGTCCAGGCCGTACTGGGCCATGAGCCGTTCAATGTCCTCCGGCCCCAGGGTCCCGGTGGCCAGGAACTGCGACAGTGGCCCACCGGGCGCCAGGTGAAGGATCGCGAAAGCGATCATTGAAACCAGCCACAGCAGCAGCAGTGCCTGCAGCAAGCGGCTCAGGAGATATCGGCTCATGACGGCACCCGCTTTCAGGCAGTCCAGCGCCAGCTGGCTGCGTTCCAGGCATTGGACAGCGCGTTCACGTTGCCCGCATACCCGTCCAGCCCCGCTTTCGTGCCTTCAACCTCCACAAGGTTGAACAACGGCAGAAAAGGCAGGTCGTCCATGATCAGTTCCTGGACCTTGGCGTAGATCTCCTTGCGCTTGGCCAGGTTGTATTCCTGGCGGCCTCGGGCAAGCAGCGTGTCCACCCCAGCGTTCTTGTAGAGACTCACGTTCGAGCCCGACTTGGTTTCCTTGGGAATGGCTCCCGAACCGAAGCGATGGGTGACATCCGGATCCGAGGCGATGGTGTAGGTCGGCGCTGTCATCAGGCTGTCGAACTCGGAGTTCCGCCAGAAGTCAGCCCACAGCACCGCCGCCACCATGTTCTTGATCAGCATCTCGACGCCGATCTTCTTGAAGTCGTCAGCGATGAGCTGCTGCGTCTGCTCGCGCAACTGGTTGCCCGTGACGGTGGAATTCGTGAAAGACAGCCGCACGCCATTCTTCACACGGATGCCATCGGCACCCTTCACCCAGCCGAGTTGGTCAAGCATTGCGGCGGCCTTCTTGGGGTCGTGCTCGAACTTGGGCAGACTGGCGTTGTAGGCCCAGTGTCCCGGGACCAGGAAGCTGTTGGCGGGCTTTGGCAGGCCGTAGTAGACGATGTCGCAGATCGACTGGCGGTCGATGGCCATGTTCAGTGCCTTCCGCACGGCCTTGTCCGCCAGCGCGGGGTGGGCCAGATTGAGCGTCAGGTTTTCAACCGCGGAGCGCGCCGCAGGATAGACACGGCGACCGCGCAGCGCCGAGGCTTCCTTGTAGAAATTGGCCGGTATGCCCGCCAGACCGACGAAGTCGATCTCTCCCGTCTTGAACTGCGTGTACATCGCGTTCAGGTCCGGCACGTACTTGAAGATCAACCGATTCACGACGGGCACCGTCCCGAAGTAGCCGGGATTCGCCTCGAGCATCACGTAGTCGCCAGTCTTGCGGCTCACGAAGCGATAGGGGCCGGTGCCCACAGGTGCGGCCGCGAACTTCGGAGAGTTGGGATCGGGGTCCTGCGACAGGACGTGCGACGGGACGATGAAGGTCCAGCTCAGCGTGGAGGTGAGCGGCGCATAGGGCTCCTTCAGTTTCCACGTGATCACATGAGTGCCCTCCACGGCAACGCTCGCGATCATGTCGAAGGCCGTTCGGTTACGGGCGCGGAAGGCCGGGTTCTTCATCAGGCCGATCGAATAGCGCACATCCTCCGCCGTCAACGGTTTGCCGTCATGCCACTTCACGTCGTTGCGCAGTTCCACGCGCCAGCTCAGGCCGTCGGCCGAAATGCCGCCGTTCTCCAAGGTCGGAACCGACTTGGCCAACACGGGCACGAAGTTGCCTCGAGCGTCGATCAGCCATAGAGGGCTGAACAGGTTCCACCAGACGCCCTGATCCACTTCGTTGGACGTCATCAGCGGATGCAGGACGGTGACTTCCTGCGAGAAGCCAAGAATGGCCTGGCCCGTCGGCTTCGTAGCCGGCGCCGCAGCGCGTGCACTCACAGCCAATCCCAGCGACCCGGCCGCAAAGGCCGCCGCACCGGCGAACATGGCGTCGCGCCGTGTCAGATTGCGCAGGCCTGGGTGGCCGGTGGAGCTTGAATTATTTTTGTGGTCAGTCATGGTTGTCTCCTGTGCTGGTTTGCGGGGTGGTTACACGGTGGCGAGACTCGCCTGCGGCGCGCCGATGGTTTCGCCGAAGCGGCGGACGCTGTAGGGAGTCAAGTCGATACTGGTCGTACCGCGGTCGATGAGTTCTGCCATCACGTCCCCGACACCGGGTCCGGTCTGGAAGCCGTGGCCGCAGAAGCCGAAGGCGTAGTACAGGCCGCTCACGCTCTGGCTGGGTCCCATGACCGGCAGGTCGTCCGGGAAATAGCTTTCCACGCCGCTCCAGGTGCGAAGTACGTGAAGGTTGGCGAGCGCCGGAGCGATGCGCCTCAGATGCGGCAGCTGCAGCAAAGTGTTGCCGGGCCTGGGCTGCGTGCGGCGCTCGTCAAGATAGGCGTCGTTGCGCACGCTGCCGCCGAACACGATGTTGCCCCGCTTGACCTGGCGGAAGTACATGTCGTCAGCAGGGTTGGAACTCTTGACGCCGACCACCGGCAAGATCCCGTAGGGCACGGGTTCGGTCACGCCCATCGTGGGACCGCGTTGCACCAGCGGCACCGGCTCTCCGAAGCACGCGCTGAATTTGCCGGCCCAGGCTCCCGCGCAGACCAACGCCACAGGCGCAGTGACGCGGGTTCCATCCTTGACCGTGACATGAAAGTCAAGCGCTCCCTTTTGCAGGTCCAGAACCTCACAGTTTTCCAGCACGGTGGCGCCCGCCTTGCGCGCCGCGCGACCGAACGCCGGTGCCGCCAGGCGGGGGTTGGCATGGCCGTCGTTCGGAGACAGCGAGCCGCCGATCACGTCTGGCCCAAGGAAAGGAAACCGCTTGTGAACTTCGGCGTGTCCGAGGATCTGCAGATCGAGGCCCCAAGGCCGCGCATCAGCGGCATACTTTTCGATGGCGGCCATGCCGTCCGCGTCGTACACCACGCGCACGTGACCGGTGACAGTGAACTCGGCGTCGTGGCCGATCAACTCCGGCAATCGTCCCCAGAGTTCGCGCGAACGGTGCGCCAAAGGCAGCTGCGGCAGATACCGCCCCTGCCGACGTACGTTGCCGAAGTTCACACCGCTGGCCTGCTGGCCCACCAGGCCACGCTCCAGCAACACGACGGAGAGGCCTCGCCGGCGCAGGAAGAAGGCGCCGGCCGCACCGACGATGCCACCGCCGATGATCACGACGTCAGCGGCGAAATGCCTGCTGTTCATTCGGCACCTCCGACGGCCAGCGCCGACACGGAAAGCGGCTTCACCGGGCCCTGGCCGCGGATGCGCCCGACCTGCTCTAGAGGAATTCCGGCGGCATGCGCCACGATCTCCGCAGCCGCGTGGCCACAGTATCGGCCCTGACAACGCCCCATCCCCACGCGGCACAACGCTTTGGCGCGGTTGATCTCGCAGGCCCCGAGTTCGCTGACTGCTGCGCGCAACTCGCCCGCCGTGACGACTTCACAGCGACAGACGACGGTGCTGTCCGGCAATGCGGCCGCCGCGCGGTACGGCCAGGGGAACGCCTGCAGCAGGCCCTGCCGGAAGCGCTCCATCTTGTCGAGGGCGGCGCGCAGTTGCAGCACTTCCGCACGATCGGAGCGCCCGATGCCGAGGTCTGCGAGGCAGGTCAGCGCCGCCAGACGGCCCGCGGCTTCGGCACCGTCCGCACCAGCGAGACGCACGCCGTCTCCCGCGAGGTACATGCCCTTGACGCTGCTGCGGCCGTCCTGGTCGATTCGAGGCAGCCATTGGCGCGACGCGGCATCGAACCTAAACTCGCATTTGGCGATGTCCGCCAGCTGGGCTTCGGAGCGCAGGTGATAGCCCAGTGCGACGGCGTCGCATTCGAATGCATGTTCGCGTCCACGTCTGTCGCGTACGCGCATGCCAGTCACACCGCGTTGAGGCGAACCGCCGATCTCGACCGGCGTGACGCCGGTCATCACGTGCACGCCCGCCCTCCGCAGCGAGGCTACGAGCCTCAAGCCGTTGAGCAGCACGCTAGGCCGCGCGGCAAGCCTAGGCAGCGCTCGCAGGCGCAGTACCGAAGCCGATGTGTCCAGTACCGCTTCCACCTGCGCGCCCGCGGCCACGTACTGAGAGGCGACGAGATACAGGAGCGGTCCAGTGCCCATGAACACCACGCGCCGGCCAATCGCGCAGGCCTGCGACTTGAGCGAAATCTGCGCGGCACCCAGGCTATAGCAGCCCGCCAAGTCCCAACCCGGCACCGGCATCAGCCTGTCCGTGGCGCCGCTGCAGACGATCAACGCGTCGAAGGGCAGGACTTCGGCTTCACCATTGCGAACGACATGCAACGCATGAGGCTCGATGTGCCAGGCCAACGTCTCGGCGCGCCATTCGATCCGGTCTCGCAGTTGATCGAAGCTGCGATGCAAGGCTTGCGCCTTGTTCGCTTCCGTTCCGTACAGCTTGGCGTAAGGACGCTTGAACCCATCCGGTTGCCGGCGGTAGATCTGCCCGCCGTCACGGCGGCTCTCGTCCACGACGACCGGCCGGACTCCGCGCTCGACCAGCGCTTGCGCCGCGCGGATCCCCGCAGGGCCGGCGCCGACGATGACTATGCGAGCCTGGCCCATTCGACCTCCTGCGCGGAAGTGAGGATGCGCATGCCGTCACGGGCAGGCGTACTGCAGGAGCGCAGGCGTTGCCCCTGCTCGTCCCGCACCCAACAATCCTGGCACGCGCCCATCAAACAGAAGCCGGAGCGCACGCCGTCTGAAAACTCGGAATGGCGCAAGTGGCTCGTGCTGGACAGAAGCGCCACGAGCAGCGTGTCGCCCTCGAGAGCATGTACGGGTCGGCCATCGATCCAGACCTGAATTGCACGTCTCTCGGTTTCGCCAAGTCGCACGAAGCGGCGTTCTGGCGGGTTCTTGCTGTCCATTCGTTGCCTCGTTGCACCACATGAAGGATTGGCTGTCTTCAGTCAGTATCGAAGGGGCACTGCATGCGGTCAAATACAAGTTTCAGGTCACTTGATGCACTTCTGATATGTACTGTCGGGTGTCACATGGCACTGTCGCTTCCATTCGCTGTGGGAGTTCATCGCAGGGGTGTCTGCTCCCGGTCGACCGTCACGAAAGCGCAAAAGCGGACCTCGCGGATGCAACCATTCGAACCCGACCCTTGCCGTCACACAGGGAGCCCTTTCAGCGGCGACTCAGGAGCGTGGACTGGAAGCCGGGCCGGACGTTGGGCGACCTGGACTTGATCGTTGTAGCGACCTGTTCGCCGCGCCCATTCTGCAACTTCGCCCTGGACCGGCGGCAGGGCCTTGACCATGCAGTGCGGTCATCGAGAGACTCCTTCAAAGCGTGGAGCCCCTCGGTGTCGACACGCGATTTCATGCACCCAGATAGAAGTTCTCTCGAACTTCATACACTACCGACATGAACCTCCGCCAGATCGAATGCTTCCGCGCCGTCATGCACACGGGCTCGATGACGCTTGCCGCCACGCAGTTGCACACCTCGCAACCCAACGTGAGCAGGGCCATCGCGCTGCTGCAGCGCGAAACGCAGATGAAGTTGTTCGAGCGCGTCGGACTGCGGGTTCTTCCCACGCCCGAAGCGCACGCATTGCTCAAGGAAGTGGACCGCGTCTACGTGGGTTTGGAGTCCATCGGCGCAGCAGCAGAGCGCATCCGCACGCTGGGTGTGGATGGCCTCAGGATCGCCGTGACGCCGGCCTTGGCCATCAACCCTGTGCCGCGCATCCTGCAGGTATTTCGCGGCATGCGACCGCATGTGCCCATCGTGGTCACCACAGCGGATTCCGCAACCATCTGCAAAGGTGTGTCGTCGCGCTACTACGACCTGGGGCTGGCGCCCTACGTAGCGCTACCGCAGGAAGTCGACAGCGAGCTCGTTCTTTCGCAACGAGCCGTCTGCATCGTGCCGAAGGGACACAGGCTGGCGCGCCGCCGAAAGGTCAATCCGGGAGACTTGGCTGGGGAGTCTTTCATCTCGGCTTCGCCCCCGGACGTGGCACGTGCGGAGATCGACAAGGCATTCGTTCCCGAGGTCCGCAAGCTCGAGATCGAGACGACGCTGGCCACCACGATGTGTGCCATGGTGGCCCGCGGGTTGGGCGTCAGCATCGTGAATCCGGCAGTTCTCACCGATCTCGGTCTCGCAGGCGTGCATGCGCTGGAGTTCGAACCAGCCCTCCACTTCGATTGCTACCTGGTACGGGCCCATCAGCAGCCGGAGCAAGCGCTGGTTGCCGACTTCGTCGAGGCGCTGCGGATCGTGGTGCGCGGCAGCGAGAACGCCGCGCGCAAGAGGGTCAGCCGATCGCCTGGGTAAACACAACCCAGCCGCCGCGCGCCGGTCCCCGCTCGAAGACACGGCCGCGGACCATGACGGTGCCGCCGCCGACGCACGGCAGCCCTTGCGTCTGCAGCCACTGCGACAAGCCACCATCGGCGTGTACGTCGACACGCAGAAACCCGTCGACGTGCCGACAGCAGTCCGATATCAGCAGGCTCGCGGCTTCGAGGTCCGGAGCGGCCACGGGGCCGATCGCCTGACCGCGACCGTAACGCCGCAAAACTGCGAAACCTGCGGTCTGGCCGCCTCGTTCCAGGACCACGGTCCTGTCTTCCGCAAACGCGCGCCGAAGTAGTTCGGTGCGGAGCATGCCTGTGGCCCGAGCGTCGAGGGCGATGAGAGACTCGATGTCATCTTCCTCGAGTGGCCGCAGGTGATCGCCCTCCCGCCGGTGCGGCTGCGGTGAACGCTCGAGCATGCCCTGGTGTTGGCAAACCTCGCCCATAGCGACGAAACCCAGCCGCTCATAGAGGCCGCGTCCTGCTTGCGTCGCGTGCAGCAGCACATGGCGCGCACCCAAGCGGTCGAGCAGGGCCTGCATCATGCGGTTGCCAATGCGCTGACCCTGCAGTTCGGGAGCGACGATCACGAGTCCGATGGTGGCGTAGTCCGCGCCCCACTGCCATGACAGCGCTGTGCCCAGCACCTTCCCATCGCGTTCGGCGACCACACCTTCACCCAGGGACAGCGCGAACTGCCAGTCCTCGGGCCGGTGCGGCCACTTCAGATCGCTGGACAAGACGTGCGCCAATCGCACGTCGCCGGGCCTGAATGGGCGTAGGTTGATGGTGCTGATGCCTTGCTTCATACCTCTAGTCCTTTCCTGGGAGCCTGAAGTATGCGGTTGGAGGACTCAGATCATTCATATCAAACTAGCATGAACACGGGCAATATTGGAATTTGACTGCATGAACTGCCGTTTCGATACTGCGCCGTCATGACACGAACGGACTCTTTAATCGTCGAACGCCTCGACGGCCGGTTGGACCGGGTTTTCATCGGAGGCAAGTGGGTCAGGCCCCATGGGCAGGCGCGTTCCATCGTGATCGACCCATCCACGGAAGAACCCCTGACGGACATGGTGCTGGGCGATGCACGGGACGTGGCCGATGCGGTCGCGGCCGCGCGGCGCGCCTTCCCCACGTGGTCGGTCCGTCCGGTCCACGAACGGGCTGCGTTGTTGGACCGCATTCACAGCCTCATCCTGGAGCGCGCCGAGACATTCGCGCAAGCGATCTCGCTGGAGATGGGTGCCGCCATCGCCTTCGCACGCAGCACGCAGGTCCCCGTCGCGGCGGAGCACATTCGCGTCGCCCGGGACAACGCGACGAGCTACCCCTTCCTCTCGCAGCGCGGTGACTTGGCCATCCAGCGCGAGGCCATCGGCGTGTGCGGCCTGATCACGCCCTGGAACTGGCCGCTCTATCAGATCACCGCGAAGGTGGGCCCCGCGCTGGCCGCGGGATGCACGGTCGTGCTCAAGCCCAGCGAGCTGTCGCCGCTGAGCGCCCTGCTCTTCGCCGAGTTGATGCACGACGCAGGCGTACCTCCTGGGGTGTTCAACCTGGTCAACGGCACGGGGCCCGAAGTCGGCGCAGCGTTGTCGGCGCATCCGGACGTGGACATGATCTCCATCACAGGCTCGACCCGCGCGGGGGTGCTGGTTGCTCAGGCGGCGGCGCCGACCGTCAAACGCGTTGCACAGGAGCTCGGAGGCAAATCGCCTAACGTGTTCTTGCCGGATGCGGACTTGGCGCGGGCCGTTCCCCTTGGCGTTGCAGCCGGCATGCGCAACGTCGGCCAGTCGTGCAGCGCTCCCACACGCATGATCGTCCCCCGCGAGCGGCTCCAGGAAGTCGAACGGCTCGCGGCGGAAACGGCGGCGAGTTTCGTGGTGGGCGATCCACGCTCCGCGCAGACCACGCATGGCCCGGTGGCCAATCGCGCCCAATTCAACCGGGTGCAGGAAATGATTGCGACGGGCATCGCCGAAGGCGCGCGGCTCGTTTGCGGAGGGGCCGGCCGCCCGGACGATCTGCGCCGCGGCTTTTACTGCCGGCCCACGGTGTTCTCCTCGGTCGGTGCCCAGATGCAGATCGCGCAGGAAGAAATATTCGGGCCAGTGCTTGTCGTGCTCCCTTACGACAGCGTCGACGAGGCCGTGGAGATCGCGAACTGCACCGTCTACGGCCTCGGCGCTCACGTGCAGGGCAAGGACATCGTGGCGGCACGCGCCGTGGCCCAGCGCATTCGTTCCGGCCAAGTGCACATCAACCATCCGGCCTGGAGCCCCCATGCGCCTTTCGGTGGCTACAAGCACTCCGGCAACGGACGCGAGTACGGCATCGAAGGCCTGGAGGAATACCTCGAAACCAAGGCCATTCTCGGCTTTCACTAAAAACACAGCGCACAACGCGCAGGAGCAATCATGACCGTAGCCCTCGTGCTGCATCGCGCCAACGGCGCACCCGTTTCCACGTCGTTCCGACGGGCCGCCTTCGGCAAGGATGATCCCTTCACGAGGCATCGCGAGATCGCCTGGGAAGGACCCGACGCCATGGCCGTCGGTCGCACCAGCTTCATCGGCGAACTCGAGATCGTCAGCTTTCCCCACGTCGAAACGCTCGTTGTCGTCGAGGGGGAACTGACGCTCACGGCTGCGGGTGCGGCGCCGCTGGTGCTCGGCCCCCACACGGGCGCAGTCATCGGATGCGGCACCTCGCTGCACATCCAAGCCAGTTCGCGGGTGCAGATGTCCTTCTGCGCGGCAGCCTGCGACAAACCGACGCGCAGCGGCATCGCGCGGCTACGCGCCGACGCCGATTTCAAACCGTCGCGATCGCTGCCACCGGAGGTGCTGTTCGGCCCGGCGCCGGAATGCCGCAGCGACAACGTCTTCACCGAAGATGCTGCCCGATTCACGTCGGGCACCTGGGATTCCACGCCCTACCACCGCATCGTGCGACCGCACGGCTCCAACGAGTTCATGCACCTGGTGGCCGGCAGCGTGCGATTCGCGGCGCCGGATGGCAGCGTGCTGTCCCTCGCCACTGGCGACACATTCTTCGTCCCCCTGGGCGCATCCATCGGCTGGGAAAGCCACGAGCGCGTGGCGAAGTTCTATGCCACCCAGACCCCTCAGGCCTGACCATCGTGCCGGCTTGATCATGTCCCCTCCCCTCCAATACATCGAGACGCCACAAACGCCGCCGCCCTCGGCGGACGCCGTCGTCATCGGCGGCGGCATCGTCGGCGCGTTCGCGGCCTACTACCTGGCACAGCGCGGCTTTTCGGTGACCCTGGTCGAGAAAGGCCGTGTCGGCGCTGAGCAATCCAGCCGCAACTGGGGCTGGTGCCGCCAGCAGAACCGCGACGCACGCGAACTGCCGATGGCCAGCAAGAGCCTCGACCTCTGGGACCGATTCGCCGCCGAGACCGGCGAGGACACCGGCTTTCGCCGCTGCGGCCTGCTCTACCTCAGCAACGACGACGCGGAACTTGCGCATTGGGCGAGCTGGCGTGATTTCGCGAAGGGTGCGGGCGTCAACTCCATCATGCTCAATGGCCAGCAGGCCGCCCAGCGCGGACAAGCGACGGGACGCGAGTGGAAAGGCGGCGTCTTCTCTCCCAGCGATGGCACGGCCGATCCGGCCAAGGCGGCCCCCGCCGTGGCCCGGGCGTTCATGAAACTGGGCGGCAAGGTGCTCCAGCAGTGCGCCGCGCGCGGCATCGAGCTGGAGGGCGGCCGCGTCAGCGCCGTGGTGACCGAAGCCGGAGTCATCCGAACCCGAACGGTGGTGATGGCCGGCGGGGCCTGGGCTTCGTCGTTCTGCCGCCAACTCGGCATCCGTTTTCCGCAGGCTTCGGTCCGACAAACCATTCTCAGCGTGTCGCCAGTGGACGGCGCCTTGCCCGATGCCCTCTTCACCAAAGACGTGTCGGTGACGCGCCGCAACGACGGACGCTATGCGCTGGCCATCAGCGGCCGCGCGCGGGTGGACGTGACGCCGCAGTTCATGCGGTTCGCCACCCATTTCGTCCCGATGTTCGCCAAGCGCTGGCGCAGCATGATCCCCGGCGGCCTGGAAGGCATCCGCGGCGGGCACGAGACGCTCAAGCGGTGGCGTCTGGACGCACCCACCCCCATGGAGCGGGTGCGCATCCTCGACCCCAAACCCGATCTGCCCACCGTCAGGAAGACGCATCGCCGCGCGGTCGAACTGCTGCCGCAACTTCGGCCGGCCCAGGTCACGCACACGTGGGCAGGCTTCGTCGACTGCACGCCGGACGGCGTTCCGGCCATCGGCGAGGTAGCGTCCGTGCCGGGGTTCATCCTGGCTGCGGGTTTTTCCGGGCACGGCTTCGGCATCGGCCCAGGGGCGGGCCACCTGATCGCGGACCTGGCCACGGGCGCCGCGCCGATCGTTGATCCCCGTCCCTATCACCCCAGCCGCTTTGGCGACTCGTCCTGGGGCAAGGTCGCCGACTTCTAGGTGACGCACAACCACTAACCTGACATGAAAACACTGAACCACATCCATGGCCAATGGCAGCCTGCCACGAACGGCCGCGTGTTCAATGTGCGCAACCCGGCCGACGAGAGCCTCGTCGCGCAGGTGCCCGACAGCGGCGTGGAGGACGCCTCGCGCGCGGTCGATGCCGCTGTGGCTGCACTCGCGAGCTGGAAGTCGAAGGCTGCGCAGGAGCGTGCCCAAGTGCTGAAGCGCTGGCACGCACTCATCGTGCAGAACACAGAAGCCATTGCAGCCTTGATCTCGCGCGAGCAGGGCAAGCCGCTGGCGGAAAGCCGCGGTGAAGTCGCCTACAGCGCGGGTTACGTCGAGTGGTACGCCGAGGAAGCCGTGCGCGCCAATGGCGAGATGATCCCGGCCCCGGTGGCGAGCAAGCGCTTCTTCGTCCTGAAGGAAGCGGTCGGCGTGGTGGCCGTGGTGACGCCCTGGAACTTCCCGGCCGCCATGATCGCCCGCAAGATCGCGCCCGCATTGGCCGCCGGGTGCACCGTCGTAGCCAAGCCTGCCGAGGACACGCCGCTCACATCGCTGCTGCTGGTCGAACTGGCCGAGCAGGCCGGTGTTCCACCGGGCGTGCTGAACATCGTGACCGCCTCGCGCGAGCGCACCCCGGAAGTGGTGGGCGTATGGCTGGCCGACGGCCGGGTACGAAAGATCAGCTTCACCGGTAGCACGCAGGTGGGCAAGCTGCTGGCGCGCGAATCGGCGGGCACGCTCAAGAAGCTCTCGCTGGAGCTGGGCGGGAATGCGCCCTTCATCGTCTTCGAGGACGCCGACGTGGCTGCCGCAGTCGAAGGCGTGATGGCCGCGAAATTCCGCAACGGCGGGCAGACCTGCGTGAGCCCCAACCGCGTCTACGTGCACGACGCGGTGCACGATCGCTTCGTGGACCAGCTTGCCGCCCGCGTCGGCGCGCTCAAGGTGGGCCCCGCCACCTCGCCCGAGGCACAGATCGGCCCGATGATCAATGGCCGCGCGGTCGAGAAGATCGAGCGGCATGTGAAGGATGCCGTGGCCAAGGGCGCCAAGGCGGTGGTCGGCGGCCATCGCGTGCGCAGCGAGATCGCGCAGGGACCGAATTACTACGCGCCGACCGTGCTGATCGATGCCACGCGCGACATGGAACTGTCGTGCGAAGAGACGTTCGGCCCTGTGGTGCCTGTGTTCCGCTTCGGGAGCGAGGCCGAAGTGATTGCGCTGGCCAACGATACGCCGTTCGGCTTGGCGGGCTACTTCTATTCCAATGACGTGCGCCGCATCTGGCGCGTGGCGTCGGCACTGGAGACCGGCATCGTCGGCATCAACGAAGGCGCGATCTCGGCGCCGAGCGCTCCTTTCGGGGGCGTCAAGGAATCGGGTTACGGACGCGAAGGCTCCCATTGGGGCCTGGAAGACTACATGCACACCAAGTACCTGTGCCAAGGCAACCTGTGAACGCAGCAAGCTGAAATGGAATACACCCGGACTGATATGGCAGTAGCCACGTTGAACGATTTGCCGACGCCCTGCCTGGTGCTCGACGCGGACCGCATGGAGCGCAACATTGCCCGCTTGCGCCAGCGGCTGGATGGACTGGGCGTGGCGCTGCGCCCGCACCTGAAGACCGCCAAGTCGGTGGAGGTCGCGCGGCGCGTGATGAGCTCGCCAGCGGGCCCGGCCACCGTGTCGACCCTCAAGGAAGCGGAGCAATTCGTGGCCGCCGGCGTGCGGGACATCATCTACGCAGTGAGCATCGTGCCGACGAAGCTCCCACAGGTGCTGGCGCTGCGCGCCAAGGGTGCCGACGTGGCTGTCGTGCTCGACACGGTGGAGCAGGCGCAAGCGGTGGCGCGGGCCTCGCGCGAGACGGGAGCACGCATACCCGCCCTCATCGAGATCGACTGCGATGGCCATCGCTCGGGTGTGCGTCCCGACGATAGGCAGCGCCTGATCGACATCGGACGCGCCCTGGCGGATGGCGCGGAACTGCGCGGCGTGCTGACCCATGCGGGCGGCAGCTATGCCGCGCGAGGCGCGGCCCTGCGGCAATGCGCGGAAGACGAGCGGCGCAGCGTGGTCGATGCAGCTGCGATCCTCCACGAAGCGGGCCTAGCCTGCCCCGTGCGCAGCGTGGGCTCGACACCGACCGCGCACAACGCGGCGGATCTCGCCGGCGTCACCGAGGTGCGGGCTGGCGTGTTTGTGTTCTTCGACCTGGTCATGGCGGGCGTGGGTGTCTGCGGCGTCGACGATATCGCCCTCTCGGTACTGGCGACCGTCATCGGCCACCAGCGCGAAAAGGGCTGGATTCTCACGGACGCCGGTTGGATGGCCATGTCGCAGGACCGGGGCACGCGCAAGCAGGAAATCGACCAGGGCTACGGCATCGTCTGCGACATCGCCGGTCAGCCGCATGCCGACTTGATCGTGGCCGATGCCAACCAGGAACACGGGATCATCACGGTGCGGCCCGGATCGGGCGGCGTGCTGCCCGACCTTGCCATTGGCGACCGCGTTCGTGTCCTGCCGAATCACGCCTGCGCCACAGCTGCGCAGCATGGGCACTATCACGTGGTACGGGGCAGTTCCAGCAAGGTGGAAGCACAGTGGCCGCGGTTTGGCGGCTGGCAATAGCGGCGGCGGGCGAGCATGACATCCCATCCTTCCGAAGCGACCCTCCTCCTGCTGGACAAGGGCGCAGTTGAACAGCTGCTCACGCCCCCCGAGGCCACGCAGGCGGTGCGTGAGGCTTTCGTGCTGCACGGGCGGCACGAAGGGCGCGTCTTTCCGCTGGTGCGCGAGAAGCTCTCCACCGGCGGCGTGTTTGGTATCAAATCCGGCGATGTGCCCTCGCAGGGCTTGCTCGGCTTCAAAGCTGCTGGTTTCTGGCCGCATAACCGCGAGCTGGGCGGCGAGCCGCACCAGGCGACCATTCTGCTGTTCGATCCGGCCACGGGCCGGCCTCGGTGCGTGATCGACGGCAATGCCATCACCACGGCACGTACCGGCGCAGCGGGTGGACTGGGGCTGGAACAACTCGCCCGCCAGGACAGCACGCGCCTCACGGTTTTCGGCACCGGGGTGCAGGCGCGCTCGCAACTACGCTTCGCCTTGCGCGTACTGCCCCGCATTGCCACCGTTTGGTATGTGTCCGTCGACCGGAAGGCCGACCCCGCCTTCGAGGCCCTGTTCGCGGACCAGTGCGACATCCACTGCGCCCAAGATGCCGACCGTGCCGTGGCTGAGAGCGATGTCGTCATCACTGCAACGCCGGGCGGAGGGCCGCTTTTCGACGCCAGCGCGGTACGCCCAGGAACTCACCTGAACTGCGTAGGCGCCGATACTGCGGGCAAGCGCGAACTGCCGCCGGGCGTTCTGGAGCGCGCACGGCTGGTGGTCGATGACCGCGAGCAGGCATTGCAGCTGGGCGAGATGCAGTGGGCGCGTGAAACCGCCTGCGTGGAGCTTGGCTCCCTGCTGCTGGGCGATACGCCGTTCTCGCGCGCGGCCAGTGACATCACGGTGTTCGACATGACGGGCCTGGCGCTACAGGATCTGACGGTGGCGCGTCTCATCTACGAGCGCGCGTGCGCTCAGGCGCTGGGGCACCGGATCGTCTGGCCTTGGTGAATGCATGCGCGGCAGCTCGGGGCTGCCGCGCATTGCTGCGTCACGCCGTGACGCCTTCCAGCTTCAGGATGTTCTCGATCTGCTGGGGAACAGGTTCGCGCAGGAAGTCTCCGTCGAAGACGGCGCTGCCCACGGTGAAGCCCCACACGCCGCAGCGACGCATGGTCTGCACGCGTTCGTTGCCGTCGATGCTGCCCGCCGCCAGGACCGGGACCTTGACCGATTGAACGACTCGCGCAGTCAACTGCTCCACATCGCCGGCAAAGCGGTAGGCCAGCAGGTCCAACCCATGCACGCCCGGCAGCGAAGCCAGGCGCTTGGCATCCTCCACGATCTCGTCGATCGTTCCTACCAGCCGCGTGGGATGGCCTTCGGTACGGCCCGCGAAGGGGAAGTACTGGATGTCGGTGCCCTGAAGGATGCGAACCGCTTCTTCCGCGTTGCGGCCGCCCAGCAGGTAGTCCACACCGATCTCCCGGGCTGCCTCCACGGAACGGATTTCCGCTTCGCGGCTGGTGCTCACAACTTCCAGCATCACCTTCTTGCCGTCTCGCTTCATGGCGGTGGCGAGGGACACCAGTTCCGCCACGGGCAGGCCGATGTCCTTGAATCCGATATAGCGAAGCGGAGTGCGCGCCAGGTCTGCGTAAATCTTGGCGGCGTCGGGGACCGTGCGGTCCTCCTTGGTGAGCATGAAGACGAAGTGGGACATGGTGATTTCCTTCAAATGATTGCCGCAGAGGAACTGCGAGCGAGTTGGTGCGCAGTGGCAAGCGCAGTCTTGAGGCTGGATGGATCGGCGATGCCCTGGCCGGCGATGTCGAACGCGGTGCCGTGGTCCGGGCTGGTCCGCACGAAGGGAAGACCCACCGTGACGTTCACGCCGTCCTCCACGCCCAGAAGCTTCACGGGGATCAATCCCTGGTCGTGGTACTGGGCGACCACGATGTCGAAGCGGCCTTTGCGGGCCTGCATGAACACCGTGTCGCCGGGAAGCGGACCGACCGCGTCGATGCCTTCCTGCCGGGCCTGGGCCACCGCCGGCGCGATCAACTCCATGTCTTCGCTGCCGAACAGCCCACCTTCGCCCGCATGGGGGTTCAGGCCGGCCACCGCAATGCGCGGTTGGGCGATGCCCATGCTCTGCAGGCTTCGATGGGCCAGACGGATGACCTGCAGTTCGCGCTCGACACTGAGCTTGCGAACCGCGTCCAGGATCGAGCAGTGCACCGTCACCAGCAGTGTGCGCAGGTGCGGGTTGGCCAGCATCATTCCGTAGTCGCTGGTACCTGAGAGATCGGCCAGCATTTCGGTATGGCCGGGGTAGGGTACGCCTGCGGCAGCGAGCGCCTCCTTGTGAATCGGCGCCGTGCAGATGGCGCTCACGCGTCCGTCGTTGGCCCATTCGATGGACTGGCGGATAGCGCCAAAAGCTGCTGCCCCGGCCGCCGCGCTGATTTCGCCGTGTCGCAGGTCCGCGGGCAATCCACTCAGACTGACCACCTGCATTCGCCGGGCGGCGGGTGCGTATTCCTCAGGGGCGAGGATGGGCTCCACCACCAGCGAGGAACCCCAGCGCGCCGCGGCGTTCTTCATGATGCCCAGGTCTCCGACGACGAAGGCGGGATACTGTTCCATGAACTCGGTGTCGGCGAAGGTCTTGGCGACGATCTCAGGGCCGATGCCCGCGGCGTCGCCGAAAGTGACCACGATGGGCTTCATCAGATTGCTCCTTCCAGAGATTTGAGGCAACGCTTGAAGACGTCGTCGTCCCCAAAACCTCCTGCCTTCGTGACCAACGGAAACTCCCCTTCGGGTGTCCGCACTAGGCACAAAGGAATACCCGGCTGCACTTCACGCAGCACCACGATCTCGAATGCTTGCAGACGGCGGGCGATGTGCTTGGCCGTTTCGCCTCCCGTGACGGCAAGGCCGTCGCAGCGACCAGCGAGCACCGCATCGCAGACCCTGTCAACGAGATCAGCCGTCAGCGCCGCTGACGCACCCCGCTCATCCGGGGTGGCCCAGACGAGGGCGCCGCAGGCTTCGGCGTGACGCAGCTGAGCGCGTGACCTGGGATTGAAGCTGCCAACCACGATGCCGGGGCACTGCGCGCCCTTCCAGGCCGGCGCGACCTGCTGCCGGTCGGGCAATGCAACGGCCAGTGCGCGCAGCAGTCCGGTTGAGCCGGCCCAAAGAAGATCTCTTCTTTGGCTGGCGGCAACAATCAGCTTTTCCAGATCGGCTTCGGTGGATGCGTCCACCACCACCGCATCGACCCTGTCCAGAAGGCTGATGGCCTCGGCCGCATCACGGGCAACGTGCAGTCGCTGACCTGCGGCAGCGAACAAGCCGGGCACGCTGCTGACTCGCACCGGTAACTGAGGGTCACGGGAAAAGTCCGTCTCCGCGACAGGGACCCCATCGACCCACACCTCGCCGTTGACCGTGGTACGCCCGGCGGCAGGGAAAGCCGGCGCTACCAGCAGCTTCCCGCGCCCACTGGCCCGCCATGCGGCGAGCACTTCGCAGGCAACCGGCCCCCTCAGCGTGGAATCGAACTGTTTGACCAGGATGTCCGCGTCACGCCACTGGCGCGCCCAGGCCGCGACCCGCCCCCCCGCGCTGGCGTCGTCCAGCGTACGACTGTCGGTGTCAGTGCTCCAGACCTCTGGAAGCTCCGGAGCGGCAAGCCGTTCTCCAAGTACCACGCGAGTGCGCCATCCCCGCTGCGCGAATGCGGGCAGCGCATCCGTTGCGCTGGTGAAATCATCGGCGATCACCCGGATTTGTCTTATCCCGGCGAGATGCTGCGCGTCAGGCATGGAAGAACCTCCGCACCGCCGCAATACAGCGGTCGATGCCTTGGGCATCGACACCGAGATGGGTGACGAAGCGCAAGCGATACAGCCCCCACGCCAGCACGCCTTCGCGCTTGAGCGCTTCCAGCAGTTCCTCCGACTTGTCGCGCGCCGGACCGTGAAGGTCGACGAACAGGACGTTGGTGTCAGGCTCCTCGACTTGCAGGCCCTCGATGCCCCGCAAGCCTTCGGCCAGCCGCCTTGCGAGCGCGTGGTCCTCCGAGAGCCTGTCGATATGGTGGTCCAGTGCATGCGAAACCGCGGCCGCCAGGAAGCCCGACTGTCGCATCGCGCCGCCCGCCATCTTGCGGGTGCGCCGTGCACGAGCGATCAGTTCCCGTGAACCACAGAGAGCCGAACCTACCGGCGCGCCCAGCCCCTTGCTGAAACACACCGAAACTGTGTCGAAGTACCGCGCGATCTTCCTGGCCTCCGCCTTGGCGTCACCGCCTGTGCGGCGCGCCTGCTCCACGGCCGCATTGAACAAGCGCGCGCCGTCGAGATGCGTCGCAAGTCCGTTGCTGCGCGCCAGGGCGGTGGCTTCCGCGATGTAGTCCAGCGGGATCACCTTTCCCATCATCGTGTTCTCGAGCGCCAGCAGCTTGCTGCGCGCGAAGTGCTGGTCGTCCGGCTTGATCGCCTCCGCGATGTCGGCCAGCGCGAGCGTCTTGTCAGGCTGGTGCGCAATCGGCTGGGGCTGCACGCCGCCAAACACGGCCGCATTGCCGCCCTCCCAGCGATAGCAGTGCTGTAGCTGGCCTGCGATGAATTCGTCGCCACGCTGGCAATGCGCCAGCACGGCGCACAGGTTGCTCTGCGTGCCGGTCGGCACGAAAAGCGCCGCCTCGAAACCGAGCAGTGAGGCGATTTTTTCCTGCAGCGCGTTCACGCTGGGGTCCTCGCCGAACACATCGTCACCCAGCGGTGCGGCCATCATCGCCTCGCGCATGGCATGCGTCGGTTGCGTAACGGTGTCGCTGCGGAGGTCTACTAAGGGGTTCATTTCGCCTGCTCCGAGAAGTTGCGCAGCATGGCGTTGCCACACTCCGTGGGGATGGATTCCAAATGCCTCATGCGTAGCCTTCTTCTTAATTGCTCCGAGTCAGGTCCGCGACGGTCCGATCTGCATGCTCGAAAGTTTGCGCGCTCATTGGTTGCTTGTTAAGCTCCAATTTTTTCCAAAATTGAGCAACCAAATTGATGCCGAACATCGCGGCTTTCGTGCTCCCGACATTGGAGATGTCCAACACATCTCGAGCTCGGAATACCCAATTGGCTTTGGCGCTTTCGCAAGCGATACGCGATGGGCGCCTGCCTCCCGGCTCTAGGCTGCCTCCGACGCGGGATGCCGCAAGTCAGCTTGGACTGGGTCGCAACACGGTGGTGGACGCTTACGCCGACCTCACGGCGGAGGGATTGCTCGAAAGCCGCGGACGGCTCGGCACCTTTGTGGCGCGGCAAGCCAAGGCTGTCCTGCAGCCAGCAACCTCGCTTCCTCGCATCGTGCGGCGCTTGCCCTCAACGTCCACCACGCCCGGTGCGGTGTCACAGGACTGGCGATTGGGTCAGAGCGGCACTCAACTGCTCCCCTTGGATGTGTGGCGTGCAGCGTGCCGCGAGGCCGGGCGGCATCTTCCGCCGTCGGGGTATGGGGATCCCCAAGGGCTGTTCACACTGCGTGAAGCGATCGCTGCATGGCTGCGCAGGCACCGCGGTACGCGACACGAAGCGACACAGATCGTGATCACTCAGGGCACTGGAAGCGCGGTGGAGTTGCTTGCGCGGACGCTCGTGCGGCCGGGAGACCTTTGCGCCGTGGAAAGCCCCGGCTATTCGCGTGCGCTGGACGCGTTTGAGTTATCGGGCGGCACCATCGTGCGCGTGCCTGTCGACGAGCAAGGCGCGATCGTCAAGGAGGCTTTCGCGAAAACCGCTCCCAGCGTTTTTCATCTGACGCCCGCGAATCAATACCCGCTGGGCGGGCGCCTTTCCGGGTTGCGCCGCGCGGAGCTTGCAGCTCTTGCTTCGAAGGCGGGAACGCTTGTCATCGAGAACGAGTACGACCACGAATTCATCTACGAAGGACAGAACCACGCTCCACTGGCCGCGACCCTTGCTGGTCAAACCGTTTTGGTCAGCACGTTCGCCAAATCCATCAGCCCAGCATTGAGGATCGGATTCATCGCCGCCCCACAGCGCGTGGCAGATGCGCTGGCGTCATCTATCGCCGCACAAGGCTTGCACGCGAGCTGGCCCGTGCAGGCGTCGCTGCAGTGGATGCTGGCCTCTGGAGAGCTTCAACGACATCTGCGCCGCGTCAGGCGTCACCACGCCACCCAACGTGATCGTCTACTTGCTGCCATTCGCCAATCATGTCCTGAACTGCAAGTGCGCGGCACTGAGGGCGGATTGCATTTTGTCTTGACGCTCGGACGTAAGGAGTTGGATCGGAAGCTGGCCAAGGAGCTGAAAGCGCGAGGGATCGCGCTGCAAACAGTTACCGACTTCGGCGGCGACACCGACGAAGTCCTGATGGGCTATGGTCATATGGAAAGGGCGGAAGCCCAAGCGGCAGCCGATTTGCTTCGTGGCGCGTACACAGCTACCGGGTTCGAGCATTAGCCGGATACGTGAGGTCGCACACGGTGCGACGCGAAAGGTGTTGGCGCGCCGCCGCCCCCGCCATGCTGTGCGCGCTGGCGAGACTATCGAACAGTTTCAGCTCACGCGGCCCTGTGCGTGAGTTCGGCGTCGGAACCTTGGCAATCTCACTTGGGTGGCATCTAGCCCGCCGGTTCGCACGCGATTCGGGCGAAACCACCGTCACTTTTCGCGGCGAGGCTCTCATTGTTGAGTTAAATCATTCATGGGTCACTTACCGGCGTGTGGCTAGGTCGACCTCAGTCGACGTGTCCGCTCATGCCTAGGCTGCCATAGGAATTCACCAATCGGCCCGGATCGTTGCCGGCACACCTGATGGCGTGGCCAACCTGCTCGATGCCTGTGCGCTGTTCGTGACTGGCTGCAACTGATCCTGAAACATCGCCTGCACCTTCAGCCATGACCGAGCGCGTGATCAAGAAGCACTTCGATCCGATGGCCAAGCAATTCGTCGCGGCCCTGCACGACGCGGTGCCGGAGATTCCGCTGGAGTTGATGTACCTGCGCTACATGCTGATGGTCAGCACCGTCGTGCTCTCGTTGAGCGACAGGGGACGGACAAGCCGCCTTCAGCGCCTTTCGGGCAACAAGGCCACGGCAGCCGACCGCCAGACTATCCGAACCGCACTGATTGACTTCATTGTTGGAGGAATACGGGCGCCGGCTTCGGGGTGAAACCACGCCTGTCCACGCAACAACCGCGCGCGCTGTGCGTTTGAGCAAGCCGGCACCAAAAGCCAGGACAGCCTACGACGTGCTGCGCGCCGTTGTGGTCGACCTGGTCGACCGCCGCGGCCCCTCCGGAGACGGCCTCCATGCAACCCACCCTGCGCCAATTGCGCTACGCCGTCTCCATGGCACAAAGCCGCGGCTTTCCCAGGCCGCTGAGCAAGCAGTTATCGCCCCGCCCGTGCAGAGCCGGAACATCGCCTCAGTCGAAGAATTGATGGGTGCCCGGTTGTTCGAGCGGCATGCGCGCGGCGTGGCCCCGTCGTCGGCCGGCGGGCGCCTGATTGGGCCAGAGCGCGCAGAGTTTTCCTTCCTTGATGACCACGGTGCACTTGGCCTCGCTGCGCGTCTACTGGCCGACGCGCAGCATGCCCGCCAGCACACGGTGCTTGGACTGTTCGATGTGCGACATCATGTGCGCGAGCGCTGCGTCGAAGTCCCGCGACGCGAGCGCATGCAGGAACTCCAAGTGCTCGCGCATCGCGGGCACGACCTGCACCGGTCGCATCGAATCAGCGTCGTAGCGGATCAACCGGACGTGGAGGCTGTTGACGCGGTAGATCTCCGAGAGGATCTCGTTGCCGATCGTGTCGACCATGAGATCGTGCAGGCCCCAGTCGACGGCCTGCGCATCGCGTTCCAGCGTGGCGTCGGGCTGGGGCTGCAGGGCGCGCTCTAGGATGGCTTCATGGCTCTCGATCAGCCGGGCCAGCGTTTCGGGGCTGGCCACGCGGGCGAAGTTGATCACCGCCTCGCGCTCGACCATGGCCCGCACCTGCCATGCATTGCGGATCAGCTTCATGTCGACCGAGGCGATCTGCAGTCCGCGCTTGGGCACGGTCTTGATCAGACCGGCAGCCTCCAGTCGCGGCACGAGCTCGCGAACGGCCGCCAGCGGCATCTCCAGCAACTCCATCAGCTCGCGCTGGGAGACGAACTGCCCGGGCCGGATCCGCGCATCGATGATCTGCTGGCGGAACCCCTGGTAAGCACGGCTGCGCTGGTTCACCGGCTCGCCCTCGCCGCCAGGGGACGAGGGCTTCATGGTGGGCTCGGACAAGGCTGCGGCGGGAATGTTCATGGGGTCATCGTAAGGGGCTGAATGCCTTGGAGCGCATTGTCCTCGATCTAGGGTTAATACTGACATTCATCTAACATGTTAGTCGGCGTATAGTTCGATTCCAGCGCGGCACCAGTCGTGTCTTCAATCCACAGGCATTCAGAACGGAGCAGTTCCATGGGTCTCGGTCTCACCGGCGTCATCCCTCCCCTCGTCACCCCTTTCACCGCCGACGGCAGCATCGACGAAGCGGCCTACCGCAAGGTCATCCGCTTCAATCTCGACAAGAAGGTCCACGGCGTGTGCCCCGGCGGCAGCACCGGCGAAGGCCACACCTTCACCGTCGACGAGTTCAAGCGTGTCATGGAAATCACCGCCGCCGAAGTGGCAGGCCAAGTGCCGATCGTCGCCGGCATCATCTCCAACAGCACCCGCGACGCGATCAACCGCGCCAAGGCAATCGCGCATCTGCCGGTCGCCGCGCTGCAGGTCACGCCGGTGCACTATCTCTTCAAGCCCGACGAGCAGGCCACCCACAACCACTTCAAAGCCCTGACCGAGGCGGTCGACACGCCGGTGGTGATCTACAACGTGGTGCCCTGGAACTACCTGAACCCGGCCCAGATGATCCGCCTGATGAAGGAGCTGCCCGGCGTGCAGGGCATCAAGCAGAGCCAGGGCGACCTCAAGCTCATGGCCGACCTGCTGCTGGGCGTTCCCGAAGGCTGCAAGGTGTTCTCCGCCGTCGATGCCCTGCTGTACTCGTCGTTCGCGCTCGGCGCCCACGGCACCATCGCCGCCACGCCCGCCGCCCTGCCCGGCGTCTGCGTGAACCTGTGGAACATGGTCCAGGCCGGCGATCACGTCAAGGCGCTGGAAATGCACAAGTCGATGCTGGCATTCTGGAACGCGCTGGTCGGCGACAACCTGCCCGCCAACATCAAGACCTCGATCACGCTGCAGGGCTGCCAGGCCGGCCTGCCGCGCGCGCCCATGCCGGCCACCGGCGAAGAGCAGCGCAGGAAGATCGAGGCCGCGATGGAAGACGTCCTGCGCTTCGACGCCTGAAGCAAGGCCCGCAAGCAAGAAAGACAGGAGACATGAACATGAGAATCCAGCGTCGCCAGATGCTCGGGATGGGCGCCGCTGCGGCCCTGGCAACCACGCTGCTGCCCACCGCGTGGGCACAGGGCTTTCCGGCCAAGCCGATCACGCTCGTCGTGCCCTTCGCGCCGGGCGGCAACACGGACATCGTGGCGCGCACCGTCGCCGTCGCCCTCGGCAAGGTGTTGGGCCAATCGGTGATCGTGGACAACCGCGCAGGCGCCGGCGGCTCGATCGGTGCGATGCAGGTCTCGCGCTCGGCGGCCGACGGCTACACGCTGCTGCTGTGCGGCGCCGGCGTCATCGTCACCGTGCCCGAGATGGTCAAGACCAGCTACAGCCGTGCGAGCTTCGCGCCGCTGGGGCTGGTCAACAAGAGCTCCATGGTGCTGCTCGCGCGCAAGAACGAGACCCGCTTCAAGAACTTCAAGGAGTTCGCCGCCTATGCGCGCTCCGGCGAAGGCAAGGTCACGGCGGCGCACTCGGGGCCCGGCACGCCCAACCACCTGGCACTGCTCCAGCTGGAGAGCCTGCTGAAGGCGAAGTTCACGACGGTCAGCTACAAAGGCTCCGGACCCGCGCTGGTGGACGTCATCGGCGGCCAGGTCGACGTGCATTTCGACCAGGTCACCAGCTCGCTGCAACACATCAAGGGCGGCGCGCTGCAGGCCCTGGCGGTTCTGGGCCCGACGCAGGACCCCTCGCTGCCAGGCGTCCAGACGGTCGCGGAGCTCGGGTTCGGCGACATCGACGGCACCACCTACGTGGGCGTGCTCGCACCGGCAGGAACCCCGAAGGACATCCAGGACAAACTGGCCGCGGCGCTCGCGCAGGCCGTGAAGGACCCGCAGACCGTGGCGAGCGCACGCGAACTCGGCAGCGTCGCGCTGTCGAGCACGCCGCAGGAGTTCGCGCGGATCCTCGACGCCGAATACGCGCTGGCCACGCAGGCCACGCGGGACGGCCGCCTCAAGGTCGACTGAAGACCGTGCTTCTGCGCATCGCGGGCCGCGTGCCTGCGAATGCGCAAGAAGCCCTCACACATTCATCCATTCGCACGGTGCGGCCCGGCCGCCACCGGCGCGCGGACGCGCCCGCATGCAGGGGCACTCCGTAGACCCATAGCAAGGCAGACAGCAACGTGAAGAAGATCCTCAACGACCCTCAGGCCTACGTCGACGAAATGCTCGACGGACTTTGTCTGGCGCATCCGGAGCTGGCGCGGCGTGGCGAAGGCGGCCGCGTGGTGGCCAGGCGCGGCGGCGCCGTCGCGGGCAAGGTCGGCATCGTCACCGGCGGCGGTTCGGGCCACCTGCCCGTCTTCCTCGGCTACGTGGGCGAAGGCCTGCTGGACAGCTGCGCCGTCGGCAACGTGTTCGCCGGACCGCGCATGGACGACTGCATCGAAGCGATGCGCGCGGCCGATGGCGGTGCCGGCGTGCTGCAGCTGTACGGGAACTATGGCGGCGACCGCATGAACTTCGAGATGGCGGCCGAGATGCTCGAACTCGAGGGCATGAAGACGGCCTCGGTGCGCGTGTCGGACGACGTGGCGAGCGCACCGCCCGAGCAGCGCGAGAAGCGCCGCGGGGTGGCAGGCCTCGTGCTGGTCTACAAGGCCGCCGGTGCCAGGGCGGCCGCGGGCGCGACGCTCGAGGAGGTGGCCGCCACGGCGCGCAAGGCCAACGACGCCTGCTGCTCGATCGGCGTCGCGCTCACGCCTTGCGTGGTGCCCGAGTCCGGCAAGCCCTCGTTCGAGATCGCTGACGACGAAGTGGAGTTCGGCATGGGCATCCACGGCGAGCCGGGCATCTGGCGCGGCCCGCTCAAGACCGCCGACGCCTTGGCCGACGAGATGCTCGAGCGGGTGCTGCCAGGACTGGCGGTCTCGCGCGGCGACCGCCTGGCAGTGCTGGTCAACAGCCTGGGCGCCACGCCGTCCGAAGAGCTCTACATCCTCTATCGCCGCATTGCGACCGTGCTCGCCGGGCGCGGCGTCGACATCGCCTTCTCGCTCGTGGGCCGCTACGCCACCTCGATGGAAATGGCCGGCGCCTCCCTCAGCGTGATGAAGCTGGACGCCGACCTCGAGGCACTGCTGACAGCGCCCGCAACCTGCCCGTTCTGGAGCGTGCAGTGATGCTCGATGCCAACGTCCTGGCCCGCGCGGTGCCGCGCTGGTGCGCCGCCATGCATGCCGCCGCGCCTGAACTGAACGCCCTCGACGGCCGCGTGGGCGACGCCGATCTCGGCGCCACGCTCGACAAGTGCGCCACGCTGATGGAGCAGGCGCTGGCCGTTTCACCCGCTTCACCCGACTCGCTGGAAGGCATCTTCAAGCGCTGCGCGCAGGCCTCGGCGAAGGCCTCAGGCTCGAGCTTCGGCACGCTGCTGACCGTCGCGCTCATGACGGCCGGCAAGCACTGTGCCGGCAGGGAGTCGCTCTCGACGCAAGACGTCGCGGCGCTGCTGTCCGAAGTGATCACTGCGCTGTCCGCGCGCGGCGGCGCCGCCCTCGGCGACAAGACCGTGCTCGATGGCCTGGATGCGATCCAGCGCGCCCTGTCCGGTGCCGCGGCCGATGCTCCCGCCCTCGCGCTCGCCGGCGCGGCGTTGCGCGGATCGCTCGACGCCTTCCGCGACAAGCCCAACCGCATGGGCCGTGCCCGCATGTTCGCGGACAAGACCATCGGCCTGGACGACCCCGGCATGGTCGCGCTGCTGCGCATGGTCGAAGCGCTCTGACGGCACCCGCGCGCGCGCCTCGCCAAAGAAAAACGAACACGGAGACAGATCGACATGCTCGGACAAGTGATCGTCAGCGGCCTCGCCATGGGCTGCATCTACGCGCTGATCGCGCTCGGCTACGCCTATGTCTGGAACACGATGGCGATCGTGAACTTCGCGGCCGGCGAGTTCCTGACCTTTTCCGCGTTCGTCTTCGTCGCCACCTTCACGACGAGCATGCACCTGCCCTTCTGGCTCGCCGCGCTGCTGACCGCCGCGGTGATGGCGTTGCTGGGGGCGCTGTTCTCCAGGCTGGTGTTCGCCCGGCTCCAGCGGCAACGGGCACTGGTGGCCATCATCGCGACCGTGGGCTTCGGCATCTTCCTCAAGGAGATGGCCCGCATCATCTACGGGCCCGAACCGCTGCTGTACGCCAGCCCCTTCGGCGACGGCGTGATCGACGTGGGCGGCCTGCGCATTCCGGTGCAGCAGCTCGTGATCATGGTCATCGTGGTGCTGGTGATGGTGCTGCAATACCTGGCCCTGCGCTACACCACCATCGGCAAGGTCATGCGCGCCACCGCGCTGGATCGCGAGACCGCCCAGCTCATGGGCATTCCGGTCAATCGCGTGCTGGCCGGCACGTTCGCGTTCTCCTCGGTGCTGGCCGCGCTTGCGGGCATCCTGCTCGCACCGCTGTTCTACGTGACGACCGAGATGGGCACGCTCGTGGGGCTGAAGGGATTCGTCGCGATGATCATCGGCGGCTTCGGCAGCGTGCCGGGGGCCATCCTCGGCGGCGTCCTGCTCGGGGTGATCGAGAACGTCGGCGCCTTCACCATCTCCTCCACCTACAAGGACGCGATCGCGTTCGGCGTGCTGCTGATCTTCCTGCTGCTACGCCCGCAAGGGATCCTTCCGGAACGCAACGCCGACCGCGCCTGAGGAGTCCATCATGCACAACACCTGGATGCGCCCCCTGGCGTGGATCGCCGTGCTCGCCGCGCTGGCGCTGCCGATCGCACTCGATCTCAACATCTACTACCTGCACGTGCTCAACCTGGCGTGGATCTTCGCGATCGCCGCTCTGGGCCTGCAGGTGGCAACCGGCATCACCGGGCAGATCGTGCTCGGGCAGGCCGCGCTCGTGGGCTTCGGCGCGTATGCGACGGCGCTGCTCATGATGCGCCTGTCGCTGCCCTGGTTCGTGGCGCTTCCGGCCGCCATGCTGCTGAGCGCCGCCGTGGGCGTGCTGCTGGGCGCGGTGAGCACGCGCATCAAGGGCCACTACCTCGCCATCGTGACGCTCGCGCTCAACGAGATCTTCCGCATGGTCGCGCTCAACGAGGAAGCCCTCACCGGCGGGCCGATGGGCATGCGCGACATCCCGACGCTGAACATCCCTGCGCTGGGCGATCACATCGACAAGCAGCTCTACTTTCCGCTGCTCGTGCTGAGCCTGGCGGCCTACGCCGCGATGGTCTGGCTCCAGCGCTCGCGCATCGGCCGCGACATGCGCGCGGTGCGCGACGACGAGATCGCCGCCGAGGCCATGGGCGTCGATTCGCGCCGCGTGAAGACCATCGCCTTCGCGGTGTGCAGCGTCTGGGCCTCGCTCGCAGGCGGCCTCTACGTCCTGCTGGTCGGGTTCGCGGCACCGAACAACTTCACGGTCTTCGAGAGCATCAAGATGATGCTGATGGTGGTGCTCGGCGGCCTCGGTTCGATCGCCGGCACCTTCCTTGGCGCGGTGGTGATCACCGTGCTGCCCGAGGCACTGCGCGGCCTCCAGACCTATTACCTGGCCGCGTTCGGCATCGGCGTGGTGGCGATCCTGCTGCTTGCGCCGCGCGGCCTCGGCGTGGTCGGCGACTGGCTGCTCGGCGCGTTCCTGACGGGCCGGCGCGAGCCGGTGGGCGAAGCGCCCACCGCGCCGCTGAACCTCGGTGCGGCCGCCTCCGCCGCGAGCGCGGCCTTGGCCGGCCGCACGCCGGTGCCCGTGAGCGGCGAACCCCTGCTCCAGGTGCGCCGCGTGTCGCGCAGCTTCGGCGGCGTCAAGGCCCTCGACGACGTCGCCTTCGACGTGCGCCGCGGCGAGATCCTCGGTCTGATCGGCCCGAACGGATCGGGCAAGTCGACCATGATCAACGCCTGCTCGGGCACCGTGGGCGTGGAAGGCGGCATCGAACTCGCAGGCGAGCGCATCGACAACCATGCGCCATGGGCGATCCACGCGAAAGGCGTGGCCCGCATCTTCCAGAACGTGCGGCTGTGGGAATCGATGACGGTGCTGGAGAACGTCATGGTCGCGTGGCAGCCGCCGAAGGGCGCGTCCGGCCCGCGCGAAGCGCTCTGCCGCACGGCGGCGCTCGAAGCCCTGGACAGCATGGGCGTCGCGCACCTCGCATACCGGCGCGGCGGCGATCTGTCGTTCGGGCAGAGCCGGCTGGTGGAGATGGCGCGCGCGATCGTCAACAGGCCCCGCCTGCTGCTGCTCGACGAGCCTGCCGCGGGACTGCGCGGCGGGTTGATCCTCGAACTCGCGCAGATCCTGCAGCACCTGCGCGCGCAGGGCATGTCGATCCTCGTGGTGGAGCACCGCATCAAGCTGGTCATGAACATGTGCGACCGCGTCGTGGTGCTCAACCTGGGCCACAAGATCGCGGACGGCGCGCCGGCCGAGGTCATGAACACGCCGGCAGTGATCGAGGCCTACCTGGGCGAACGCGTGCCCGACGAGGCCTCGCCCCCGTTCGCCGCCCAGCCGGTGGCGGGCTGAGCCGCCGGCCCTGCGCCCTCCTCGTTTTCGTTCCCTCTCAGATCAATGCGCACCGCGCCATCCACTGGAGACAAAAGCATGAAGAAGACCACCGTTCCCTCGTCACGCCGCGCATGGATCGCCGCAGCGTCCCTCGCGCTCTCGCTGCCCGCGATGGCCGATGCGCTCATCGGCGTCTCGCTGCCACAGACGGGCCCCAAGGCGCTCGTCGGGCGCAACTTCAAGCAGGGCGTGGAGCTCGCGGTCGCGGAGATCAATGCCGCGGGCGGCGTGCTGGGCAAGCCGCTGGAGGTCGTGTTCGAGGATGACCAGGGCGACAACCCGAACGGCGCGATCAACGCGGTGAACAAGCTGATGCAGGTCAGCAAGGTGCCGGTGATGATCGGCCCGCACTATTCGGTCACCCAGATGGCCACGCAGAAGACCTACTGCAACGGCAAGGTGGTGTCGCTCACCGGCGGTACCTCGGTGGCCATCACGCACAGCGGCTGCAACTACGTGATCCGCACCCGCTCCGACGACGACGTGCAGGCCAAGGCGTTAATCGCCTATGCCCAGAAGGAACTCAAGGCTGGGGAGAAGACGGCTATCTTCTATGCCAACGACGACTTCGGAAAGTCGGGGCAGGCGCGCGTGGTCGCCCAGATGGCTTCGCTGGGGCTGAAGCCCGTCGCCGTGGAAAGCCACAACCCCAGCGACAAGGACTACTCGGCGCAGCTCGCCAAGCTGCAGAAGGCCGGCGCGGAGCTGGTCATCCTGTGGGCGCACGACACGGATGCGGCGCTGATCCTGCGCCAGGCCAAGCAGTTCGGCCTGCCCTTCAAGTTCGCGGGCGCCGTGCTGTCCGAGGAAGCGTTCCTCAAGCTGGCCGGCAATGCCGCGGAAGGCTCGATGAGCGCCTCCTACTTCGTGCCGACGGATCCCAACCCCGCCGTGCAGGCCTTCGTGAAGAAGTACGAGGCGAAGTACAGGATGGCGCCCGACGTCTGGTCCGCCACCTACTACGACGCGACCATCCTCGCCGCCAGGGCCATCAACGAAGCACGGTCCCCCGACGTGGGGAAGATCCGCGAGGCGTTCTCCAGGGTGAGCTACAGCGGCCTGCTCGCGGACTACAAGTGCGACAAGGCCGGCGACTGCAACCGTCAGGTCAACATCGTGGAGATCAAGGGCGGTCAGCCGGTCGTTCGCTCGGCGGTGAAGTTCTAAGCCCCGGCGCAGCGAGGAACCCCATGATGCAAGCAGACCTGCCGCGTGCCATGGTCACCGAACGGCCCGAACTCGAGCTCTCGCATGTCGACGTGTTCTACGGGAAGGTGCAGATCCTGTTCGACCTGTCGATCCGCGCCTATGCGGGCCAGATCGTCGCGGTCATCGGCGCGAACGGCGCGGGCAAGTCGACCACGCTGAACCTGATCGTCGGCCGGCTCAAGGCCGGCGCGGGGCGCGTGGAATTCGCAGGCCAGGACATCGGCGGGCTTTCGGTGGAGCAGATCGTGGCTTCGGGCATCGCCTGCGTGCCGCAGCGCCGGCGCATCTTCTCGACCCTGAGCGTCAGGGAGAACCTGGAGGTCGGCGCCTATGTGCGCCGGCGCGACAAGGGCGCGGTCAGCGCCACGCTGGACGAGATCTACGAGCTGTTCCCGGTGCTCAAGCGCAAGGCCGGCGAAATGGGCGGGGTGCTGTCCGGCGGAGAACAGCAGATGCTGGCGATCGCACGCGGCCTGATGGCCGGTCCCCGCATCCTGCTGCTGGACGAACCGTCGATGGGACTGTCGCCCAAACTCACGACCGAGATGTTCCTCGACATCCGCCGCATCGCGCGCGCCGGCCGCACTGTCGTGATCGTCGAGCAGAACGCATTCGCGGCGCTGAGCGTGGCCGACCAGGGCTACGTGCTCGAGGGCGGGCGGATCGCCCTCGAAGGCTCCGCCGCGCAGCTGCTGCACGACGACCATGTGCGGGACGCCTACCTCGGGGCCTGACACGACCACCCATCAGAGACCATGGCCTTTCACCAGACACTCGCCCAGACTGCAGCCGCAGTCGAATCCCTCATGCCCGAGTTCCGCGCGATCTTCGGAGATCGTGCCGTCACGTCCGCGGCGGTGCGCGCGCACCACAGCCATGGAGAGGGCCTGCCGGACCCCGGCCAGCCCGACGTGGTCCTGTTCCCTCTGACCAACGAGGAAGTGGCGGCCGCCCTGAAGCTGTGCCAGCGCGAGGCGGTGCCGGTCATCGCCTTCGGCAGCGGCACTTCGATGGAGGGGCACGTCGCGGCGATCCACGGCGGCGTCTGCATCGACGTCTCGCGCATGGACTGCGTGCTCGAGGTCTCCACCGAATCGATGGACTGCCGCGTGCAGGCGGGCGTGACGCGCGAGCAGCTCAACGAGCACCTGCGCGCCAGCGGACTTTTCTTCGCGGTGGATCCCGGCGCCAACGCGTCGCTGGGCGGCATGGCCTCGACGCGGGCCTCCGGCACCGCCGCGGTGCGCTATGGCACCATGCGTGAAACCGTCATGGGCCTGACGGTGGTCACGCCCGACGGGCGCATCGTGCGTACCGGCACGCGCGCACGCAAGTCGGCGTCGGGGCTCGATCTGACACGGCTGTACGTCGGGAGCGAAGGATTGCTGGGGATCATCACCGAGGTGCAGTTGCGCCTGTTCGGCTTGCCCGAGCACGTGGTGGCAGCCGTGTGCCAGTTCGACAGCCTGCGCGCCGCCATGGACACGGTGATCGCCACGCTGCAGCTGGGCGTGCCGGTCGCGCGCATCGAGCTTCTCAACGACGTGCAGATGGACGCCTGCATCCGCTATTCGAAGCTCGACGAATTCGAGGCTCGCCCCACCCTGTTCGTCGAGTTTCACGGCAGCGAGAGCGCCGTGGCGGAACAGGTCGCGACGGTGGAAGCGCTCGCGCTCGACAACGGCGGCAGCGGATTTCGCTACGCCCACCAGCCCGAAGACCGCTCGAGGCTGTGGAAGGCGCGGCACTCCTGCTACCACGCCAACCTCGCGATGCACCCCGGCTGGAGCTCCATGGGAACGGACGCATGCGTGCCGATCTCCGCGCTGGTGGAATGCATCTCCGAGACCGAGGCCGCGATCCGGGAGAGCGGCCTGTACGCACCCATCGTCGGCCACGTGGGCGATGGCAACTTCCATCTGGGCATCATCTACGACGACACCGATCCCGCGGCACGACGCAAGGCGGAGGCCCTGGCCGAGGACGTGGCGCTGCGTGCGATCCGCCTCGGAGGCACCTGCACCGGCGAGCACGGCGTCGGTCTCCACCGCATCGGACAGATCGAAATCGAACACGGCGAGGCCATCGAACTCATGCGCGACATCAAGCGCGCGCTCGATCCGCTGGGCATCATGAATCCCGGGAAAATGCTGAGGATGTAGCAACCTCGCGAACGCGCAGCGTCCGCTAGCGGATCACGAACCGCACGACGACGATGTTCCCCGCGGCGAAGACCACCCGCAGGGTGAGACTTTCGCCAAGTTGCCGCGGCTGCGGCGCGAGCGCCAACAACGTCTACTACGTGCACCCCGGCTACCTCGGGCAATGGCAGGAAAGTCATCGCGACCAGGGCCACTCATCCCTCGGCATCTCGCTGGTCAGTATGCCGTGACGGATGGCATGGCACCAGGGAGAGGACCTCTACCGCTATTGGAACAACTGGCTGCCGGTCAGTGCGGCGTACGTGGCCAAGACGAATCTGGCCGACGCCATGGCAACGCGATGTACACGGACCGACCTCACGCTTGCCATCGAGACGCCTGCGGGTCCGATCAGCCACGTTGGGGCGTGCATGAAGAAGGCAGCCATCGGCAGGACGATCCGGGTCGATCTAAGAGGTCCATCTTTGCGGGCCGCCGCCGGGCCGCCTCAGTCGACGGGCAGAGCAGTGCTCTGGCAGGTAGCAAGTTGCCAGCCCTGGCCCTAGCGCCGCCAGACGGCCAGGTAGCTACTGCAGACCTGACGCAGTTCGCCGCCACGCAGCACCTGTGCCCGCATCTCGCCCGCCACGATGAGCGCGTCGCCACATTGGGTCACGGCCAGCGGCGCGAGTTCGAACTCTCGGTAGGCGATTACGCCGGCGGCGAGCTTGTGCAGCAGGCTGTCGCGCGAATCGACCGTGCCCGTGGAGTGCACATAGCGCAGCTCGGGCGCGAGCAACTCGCCGAGGGCATACACGTCTCCGGCCAGCATGGCGTTGCGACGTAGCGCCTCCAGCGTGCGCGGATCCTGCTCGACAGCGGTCATGGGGCGCCGTGCGTCATTCGTCGCGGATGCCGTTGCGCAGCACGCCGATGGCATCCACCTCGATCTCGCACACGTCGCCCGGCTTCATGAACACCTGGGGGGTGCGCTTGTTGCCGACGCCCCCGGGGGTGCCGGTCACGATCACGTCGCCCGCTTCGAGCGGAATGAAGGCCGAGATGTAGGCGATCTGGCGCGGAATACTGTGCACCATCATGTCGGTGGTGGCGCGCTGCATCTCCTGTCCGTTCAGGCGGGTGACCAGCGTCATCTTCTGATCGGGCGCGATCTCGTCGGCCGTCACCATCCAGGGGCCAAAGGCGCCCGTCTTCCAGAAGTTCTTGCCGGGCGCCCATTGCGAGGTGTGCAACTGCCAGTCGCGCACGCTGCCGTCGTTGTAGCAGCTGTAGCCGGCAATGTGCGACCACGATTCCGCTTCGCCTATGTGCCGGCCGCCCTTGCCGATGATGATGGCGATCTCACCCTCGTAGTCCAGCCGCTCGGAAACGCGGGGGCGCACGATGTCCTCGCCGTGGGCCAGCTGCGAATCGGCCACGCGCAGGAAGATCACGGGCTTCTCGGTCACCTCCTTGCCAGTCTCGCGGATGTGCTCGCCGTAGTTCAGGCCGATGCAGAAGATCTTGCCGGGGTTGGGAATGACCGGCAGCAGACGCACCTCCGACAGCGGCAAGGTGGCACGCGCGGCATCGACATGCGCCGCCGCCTTGGCGGCCAGGCCCGCGGCGATGAAGGCCTTGAGGTCCGGCGCCTGCGCGCCGAAGGCTTCGCCCAAGTCGACCACGCGGTCGCCGACGACGGCACCGTAGCCGTCCTGTCCGTTGTACTGGTAGCTGATGAGTTTCATGTTGGTTCCTTTGGATTGAGAAGGGGAGGTTCTAGGCCGGCCGGCTCAGGCACTGCGGTCGGGCGGACTTTTTTTCAGGGTCGAGGCTCGCCCGGCGCGAAAGATCGAACGCAAGGAAGACGGACCGGCCAGATCACGGCGGCGTGGATCGTCATGGCGCCACCGGCAGGTGTTGGGAGATGCGGTCGAGCTCGGCCTGCGTGCGCGCCACGCCGACGATGTAGCGGTCGGGCCGCAGGATCACGGCCTGCGCTTCATGGCTGCGCAGCCATGCGTCGAGCTGGGCGTCGGGCCGATCGATGACGAGGGCTTCGCTGCGGGCCCAGCGCTCGGCGGTGGCAGGGGCCGCGCGCGCCAGCAGTTCGCGCCGCCCGATGACGGCGCTGCGTCGACCGAGCAGTTCGTCCAGCAAGCGGCCGTCGTCCAGGCGCGGCTGCGGGAAGGGGCGGCCGGCCAGGTCTTGCTGCTGCGCATCGAACGCGCCCTGGCCCAGCAGCTGCGGCGGCAGCTCGAAGACCTCGGGCTCGCCCTCGGCAAAGCGCGCGTCGCGTTCGGCCGCGGCGGCCGGGTCGGTGGTCTGGATGATGCCGCCCAGGCGCACGGCCAGTTCGATCAGCGCGCGCACATGCGGCTTGCGCTCGGATTCGTAGGTGTCGAGCAGCGATTCGGGAGCGCGTCCGGCGATCACCGCGTCCAGCTTCCAGGCCAGGTTGGAGGCATCGCGGATGCCCGCGCACATGCCCTGGCCCAGGAAGGGCGGCGTCTGGTGGCAGGCATCGCCCGCCAGGAACAGCCGGCCCTGGCGCCAGCCGTCGGCGATCACCGAATGGAAGGTGTAGATGGCTGCGCGCTCCAGCCGCGCCTGTGCGGGGCTGACCCATGGGGCCACCAGCTTCCAGAGGCTCTCGGGCTGCACCAGCGCTTCGCGGTCGTCGTCGGGCAGCACCATGATTTCCCAGCGGCGGCGGTTGCCCACCACGTTGCAGTAGGTCATGGGCCGGCGCGGATCGCAGTGCTGCACCGTGTGCGGCGGCAGGTCGAGCGCCTCGTTCAGCACCACGTCGAACACCAGCCAGGGCTGGCGCAGGCCAAGATCGGCCATCGGGCTGCCGATGTGCTGGCGCACGGACGAGCGGGCGCCGTCGCAGCCGACCACCCATCGTGCTCGGGCCTCGAACGCCGGGCCGCCATTGCCCTGGCAACGCAGCGTCGCGCCGTCGCCGTCCGCTTCGATAGCGCTCAACATGGTCCGCAGCCGGACGTCCACCTGCGGAAAGCGTGCCAGCCCTTCGCGCAGCACCGCTTCGAGCTCGGGCTGGTGGAAGTAGTAGTTGTTGGCGCAGCCGTGCGGCCCCAGCGCCGCGGTCCCGCCACGGATCAGCAGGGTCTGCCCCGCGCCGTTGACGAAATGCATGCCCTGCGTGCCCGGCCGCGAGATCGCCAGCACCTGCTCGCGCAGTCCCGCCGCCTGGAAGATGCGAAGCACCTCGCCGTCGTAGTGGATGGCCCGCGGCAAGGGAAAGATGCCGGCTTCCTTGTCGATCACCAGCACCGAGCGGCCGGCCGCCCCAAGCAGGTTGGCCAGCGTGGCGCCGGTGGGCCCCAGGCCCACGATGGCCACGTCGTACACCGGCGGCCGCTCAGACATGCTGGTCTTCCTGCATGCGGCGCGCGACCTCGGCCTGCCACTCGGCACGGCTCATGAACTTGGGGAAGCGCTTCGCAATGGCTTCGGCCCGCGCCAGGATGGCCTCGTCGGACTGGGCCAGGTCGATCGGCTCGCGCAGCGGCTGGTCGCAGTACCAGGGCGTGTCCATGAACAGCTCCAGGCGGTTGCCCTCGGGGTCGCGGCAGTAGACGGAGACCGCGTTGCCATGTGTCACGGGTTGCATGTCCGTAGCGCCCTCGTCCACCAGCCGGCCATGGAAGGCACGAAGCGTCGCGAGGTCGGGCACGCGGAAGGACAGCTGGTTGACGACGTTGAAGGCCATGTCCGTAGGCCGGCCGGTTGCCAGGACCAGTTGGTGGTGCTCGTTCGGATCGCGGCTGAGGAAGACCAACTGGACCGGGCCCAGGTCGCCCGCGTCGGTCTGGGTAAATCGCAGGGCGCGCTTGTAGAAGCCGGCCATGCGGTCCAGGTCGGTCACATACAGGCCGATATGGCTGAACTGCAGCTGAAGAGGGGAGCAGGGTTGCATGAATTGTCGTCCTTCGATAACGGGGCGCAGCCTGGGTGGCTTCGAAAGACAAATAGTATCGCAATTATCTTATTTTGATAATCAGCTTATTTTTCGTATGATCCGCCCGCGTGCAGCCTGCCCGCATTCGCAAATGGAGACATTCATGACCCCCATCCAAAAGCTCGTCGCGGCGGCCGCGGCCTTCCCTCTGGCGGCAGTGCTGGCGCTGTCGGGCACCGCCGCCAGTGCCCAACCCGACTACCCCTCCAAGCCCGTTCGCATCATTGCCCCCTTCCCCGCGGGCAGCGGGCCCGACGCCAACGCCCGCGAACTGGCGGCGGAGTTGACGAAGATCCTGGGTCAGTCCTTCTATGTGGAGAACCGTCCGGGCGCGTCGAACATCATCGGCACCGAGGTGGCGGCCAAAGCGCCCAACGACGGCTATTCGCTCTACATCGGCACCACGAGTTCGCTGTCGGTGGTGCCGCACCTCTACGGCAAGCTGCCCTTCAATGCCGAGCGCGACTTTGCGCCCATCAGCCTGCTGGGTGTGCTCAACACCGGACTGATCGCCACCCCCTCGGTGGCGGCGAAGGACGCGCGCGAGCTGATCGCGCAGCTCAAGACCAGGCCCGATTCGATCAACGTGGCCACGCAGGGCATCGGCAGCTATTCGCACCTGTCGGCGGCGTGGTTCAACAGGGAGGCCGGCGTGAAGTCCAATCTGGTGCCTTACAACAGCAACAGCCCGTATGCCGATCTGCTGGCCGGCCAGATCCAGCTGATGTTCGACGGCCTGCCCGCCGCGGCCACCAACGTGCAGGCAGGCAAGCTCAAGCTGCTGGCCATCACCGGCCGCGAGCGGCATCCGAGCTTCCCCAGCGTTCCCACCTTCGCGGAGCAGGGCCTGCCCGAGTACACACCCATCGCCTGGCAGGGCCTGCTGGCGCCCGCCGGCACCGCACCGGCGGTCCTGGAGAAGCTCAGCGGCGCCATGGCCAAGGTGTGCCAGTCGCCCGAACTGGCGAAGAAGTGGCGCGACTACGGCGGCGAGCTGCGCTGCAACACGCCGGCCGAATTCACCGCCTTCATCCAGGCCGACCGCGCCATGTGGGGCAAGGTGATCCGTGCCGCGGGCGTCAGGCTGGACTGAGGACGCGTGACGCCCGTGTCTCTTGCGCTTGCCCAGATCGCGGGGCCCGACCAGCGCTACGGCATCCACGCCGAGGTCTGCTGACCATGCCCTCTCTCTCAAGCAACGACCTGGTCGACGGCGGCGGCTACACCACACGCGTGGTGGCACATTCCGCGCTCACCTTTGCCGTACCGGCCGAACTCGGTCTGCAGGCCGCCGCCGAGCTGCCCGAGGCGCTCTTCACCTGTGGCACAACTTCTTCGGCGTTGCGGCCCTGAGGCCGGAGAGCAGGTCTCAGCCAGAACTCATCGTGCCGGTTGTGAAGAGACGGCGCAGGACGACAACGCGCCGGCTGAACGCTGCGCCGTAGCTGACCTACGCCAGCCGACCTCCGATGCGCGAGGCGCCCTCGGTGATCAGATGAACGATCTTTTCGAGATCGACGATGGCCAGGCGCGAGGTGTCGAAGACCAGCGAGATCGCGGCCCATGCGCCACCATCGGTCTTCAGGATCGGCGCGGCCACCGCCGCAAGCTGTGGTTCGAGCTCACCGATCGATACGTAGTGGCCTGCCTTGCGAATCGCCGCAAAGCCACGGCGGAATTCGCTCCAGTCCGCGGGCAATCCGCTGCGAATGATTTCGTCTTGGCGGGCGTCGAAGACCTTGCGCAGTTGCGCCGGCGTGAAATTGGCCAGCAACACCTTCGGTGCCGCGCCTTGGAACAATGGGCGGGGCCGCCCACGCCCATAGGCGAGGGTGGCCGGAGCCCCGCCCATCTCGCGATGCGTGTCCAGGGCCTGCATCCCGAAGAGGCCGGAGAGGACGCAATCGAACCCGGTCGCGGCGACCAGTTCGCGCATCACCGGAATGCCCTCGCGCAGCACCGGGTCCGCCTTGCGGATGTAGTGGTCGAGCAAGATGATGCGAGGTCCCAATGCGTAGTGCGAGTCCTCGACGCGTTGCAGAAGACCGGCTTCGAGCAGCATCCGCACATAGCGATAGCCCGTTGGCAGCGACACGTCCAGTGCCGCCGAAATGTCGTCCGCAGTGCGCGTCAGGTGCGTGTCGTCGAAAAGATCGAGAACTCCCAACATGCGTCCCAAGCTGGACATGGATTTTTCCGGCACGCAAATTTCTCCAGGATGTAATGACGCGACAAGGAGGTGCTGCGAGATGCGATCCAGCTCGTGCCCCTTACGCGACGCGACAATATATCGGTCCGGCGTACTGGCCCGAGTCGAGGCCATACGTCACGCCTCGAGGCCGCGCTGGGGATGCCCGGCCTGCGTTCATGGAAATTGTGCTGCAGGTCATCCCTCCAAGCACGCCCCGCAACGAGGGCTGCCCCTGGCGGAGTGGCGCGACGGTATTGCCCGATGCGCCTGCCGGTCGCGGGCTTTGCGCTTTCTCGTCACCGCAATACCGCGCAAGGTTTGGATATGCATACTGCGCCCATGTCCGTGCCGCACCCCCCATCGCATCTGCGTCCCATCCACTGTGCAGGGGCGCTTCTGGCCTTCACGAGCTTGTCCGCGCAAGCGGATCCCACAGTGGACCTCTTCCGCTTGCTGGGCTGGACCGCGGCACTGGGCTTCGGACAGATCCTGGCCTGGGTCATGGGATTGGCACTTGTCTTTCTGGTGACGTTCTTCGTGCCTGGCCCGCTCCTGCGGGCGCTGGTTCGCGCCCCGCTGCTTTGGGCCCTGTTCCTGCTTCTCGTGCCTCGCTTGCGTGGGGGGCCGTGGAGCTGGAGCAGCGTTCTGCTGGGCCTGGCAACCGCCGCCTTGGGTGCCTGGCTCATCGAGCGTCGCTGGAATGACGACGACGTGGATCTCGATCTGAGCTGACACACTGGAGTCGCCGATGAGTTTGCTTCGCAGGGCCATTGCGCTGGTCATCTTCCTGGGTTCGGCCTATCTCGCGATCCGGATACGTTCGGACGGTTCCGGGCTGGCAGCAATCCTTCTCATCCCGGCAGTGCTCGTCGCGTTCTTCGCGCTCGCGATGGTCCTGTTCGACCTCCCCGTCCTCGGAGATCGATCGTTCGAGGACAGCGGTTTCGAACGCACCGTGCTGTCGCCGTGGCAGTTGAAGATCTTCGGCATCTTTCTCGCGTTCCTCTTCGGCGGTGCACCTCTCTTCATTGCCGTGCGAGGCCTCTCCAGAGGTGTCATTCCCGCCCCCTGGGGAGCTCCAGATATCGTGCTGGCCCAGGCGCCATTTCGCTTTCTGCTTGCGTGTGCGCTCTTTGCCGGAGCCGGTGCGGTGCTCGCGGTGCTGATCATGAAAGGGGCCGGGCGAGCCAGCGGCTCAAAGCCGCCATATCCCAGATCGCCAGCGGGGACGCGAAGTGGACGGGACAAATCCGGCCGGCGACGGTGACAGCGCGTCGGCCGTAGCGTTCAAGACACCGTCGCTGCCAAGTGCTGCGCGATCCGTCGGACGTTGACCGTGCGGCGCCGCCTGAGAACACGCTGGGCGTTGCCCCCACGAGTGAAGCCTGCGCGACATCGATCGACAACATCGAACCGGACACCAAACCATCGGACAGGTCCCTTGGCTCGTCGCAGCAGATCGGATCCGTAGTGTCGGCCCGCCGAAACATCAAAGACTGATCGCCGCGATCCCGGCCAGCACGATCACTCCCCCGGCGATGCGGCGTGCGAGCTGGCCCTCACGAAAGAGCCAGCACGCCAGAAAAGCGCCAATGACGATGGACGACTCGCGCAGCGGCGCGATCAGCGCCACGGGCGCACTCAGCATGGCGGTGAGAACGAGGATGTAGGCCAGCGGGGACAACACGGCCACGACGAGGATCGGCACTGCGTTGGCACGCAGGACATCGGGGATCCGATGCCGCCGCAGCAGCGCGATGGGTGTCAGGATCAGGCCTTGCAGCAGGAGCGTGCCTGCGTAATAGCTCACGGGCGCCAGGTGCCACGAGGTGACCGAGTAGCTGTCCCAGAGGGTGTATGCGGCGATGGTGGCACCTGTCGCGGCCCCCCAGAGAATCCCCGGCACCGGACGGCGGGGTCCGCCTGCGAACAGATTGCCCGCGACGACGAGGATGCCCGCGACGATGAGCAACGCTCCGAGCATGGCGACCGTGGTGAGCCGTTCCCCCAGCAGGAGAACCGCGAACAGCATCGTCAGCATGGGTCCCGTGCCGCGGGCGACCGAATAGACCACGCCCAGTTCTGCGCGGTCGTAGCCGGCCTGCAGGATCAGGGAGTAGGCGATGTGCAATGCGGCCGAGACGGCGGAACCCACCGCGAGCCGCCAGTCGAGCACCTGCTGCCCCTTGGCCATGAGGGCCATGCCGATCGGCACGCACAGCAGCGCCGAGGCGCAGGTATAGGCCCAGACGAACAGAAAGGTGTCGCCGCGCTTGTATTTCGAGGCGATGTTCCACAGCGCATGGGCTGCCGCGGCGGCGAGCACAAGCGCGACGGTGCCGGGCTGCATCAGCAGATATCGGGCAGGTCGATGCCTGCCCGCTCTGCCAGGCGGCTGCGCTCGGGTTCGCGCAGCGCGAGCATTGCGACCAGCGCGTCGATCACGACGAGTTGGGCCAGCCGACTCCCCGCTGCGGCCATCTGCGCCGGCAGCGGCGCACCGCCGACGACCAGCGCGATATCCGCGAGGGTCGCCAGTGGCGTGCCGTACTGGTTGGTGATGGCAATGAGCGAAGCCCCGGCGGACGACGCTGCGTCGGCGATGGCGAGCGTGGTCGAAGTGCGTCCGGTCGAACTGACGGCGATGACGACATCGCCGGGGCCGAGGAGGCGCGTCGCGATCATGGCCGACAGGTAGTCCTGGATGCCGATGGTCGTCACGCCGACTGCGCGCAGCCGGAAGACCGCGTCGGCGGCGACCGTCGCCGACGGTCCGGCACCGAATGCGATGACCTGTCGCGCAGACTGGATCGAGCGGACCGCTTCTTCGAACGCAGGGAGTTCGACGGCCCCGCCGAGCGCGGTCAGTGCGTCGGTGCCTGCGCGAATGGATGTTTCGAGCACCGTGGCCGACGTCGCATCCGCGGCGAGCACCTCAGGCGGCGCGAAGAACCGGGTCGTGCCCCGGGCACGAGCGATCTCGATCTTGAGTTCGGTGAACCCGGTGAACCCGATGGCACGTGCGGCGCGGACAACGCTCGGTGGCGAAACACCGGCACGAGCCGCAACCTGCGCGGTCGTGCTCGCGCCGACGAACAAGGGATCGGCAAGTAGCAGAGCCACGACCTTCGCTTCGCTGGCGGCCAGATCGCCGCAGCGGGCCTGGATGCTCCCTATCCATTGCCCGAGCCGCGCTTCGTCCGAAGAAACTCCATTACCAACTTCTTTATTCATTTGGAATATATTACATCCCTCATCCGAAGCAGACAACCGCCGCGCAAGCAGGCGTGCTCTGCAACAAAGCCGCAGGAGTCCCGTTGCATGAATCCAGAACGCAGTCCATCCGTGGCCGTCGTGGGTCCGGGTGCCATCGGCACCACGATCGCGGCGGCGCTGCACGAGGTCGGGCGCACGCCGTTGCTGTGCGGTCGCACGTCCCGCGATCAACTGGTGCTGCGCGATGGCGACCGCCTCATCACCATTCCCGGTCCGGTCCACGCGGATCGCACCCAGATCGAGCAGCCAGTCGATCTCGTGTTTCTCGCTGTCAAGGCCACACAGATCGAGGCGGCCGCAGCATGGCTTGGCGCATTGACCGGTCCGGAGACGGTGGTGTGCGTTCTGCAGAACGGCGTCGAGCAGTTGGAGAGGGTCGCGCCACATTGCCCGCGTGGGCGGATCGTGCCTGCCGTCGTGTGGTTTCCCGCACAGGCGCAATCCGATGGCTCGGTGCGCTTGCGTGGCGACGCTCGCCTGAGCTTGCCGGACACACCGGCTTCCCGCGTGATCGCCGAGGCCATGCAAGGCACTCGCTGCTTCGTCGAGTTGGCGGCAAATTTCAAATCCCTGGCCTGGCGCAAGCTGCTGCAGAACGCGGTGGCCGGACTCATGGCGCTCACGCATCGTCTCTCGGGCATGTTCGGCCGGTCCGACATCTCCAGTCTCACCCTGGGCTATCTGCAGGAATGTCTGGCGGTGGCCCGCGCCGAGGGCGCCGAACTTGGCGACGAGGTGCCGCAGGCGATTCTCGACAAGTTCCAGGCGTCTCCCGCCGACATGGGCACATCCATCCTCACCGATCGCGAAGCCGGCAGGCCGCTCGAATGGGACATTCGCAATGGTGTGGTCTCACGTCGCGGCCGGGCTCACGGCATTCCGACGCCGATCAGCGACGTCCTGGTGCCGCTGCTCGCGGCGGCGAGCGACGGCCCTGGCTGATTGCCGGCCTGCGCTCTTGCTGTCCTTCCTTGCCGCCGGCCTGGCCGCTCGAGTCCTCAGCGCACAGTCATCGAGTCCGATGCAATCACCCCCGTGACGCCGCGCACCTCGGTTCGAACCTTGCCCTTCGACTTCCAGGCCACCGCCCTACCGACGAGCCCCGCCGGTTGTTGAAACACCCGCGTGCCCGATTCGGCTGCTCCGGTGCGCTGGGTGGCGAAGCGACCTACTTCCGCGCTTTCTCGATTTCCGCCATCAACTCCTTGACGGTGGCCTCGCCCACGGACGCGGAGTACTTGTCGATCACCGGCTTGACCTTGGCGCGCAGCCTGGCCATCTCCTCCGGCGGCAATTCCGACACGGTCATGCCCGCCGCCTTCAGGGCATCGAGCGCGCTGTCGGCCGCGCCGCGCGAGGCCTGGCGCTGGAACGCCGTTGCCTCGGCCGAGGCTTCGGCAAGGATCTTCTTCTCCTCGGCGCTCATGCCGTCCCATGTTTTCTTGCTGACCAGCAGCGCCTGAGGGTTGTAGATGTGCCGGGTCTGGGTGATGTGCTTTTGCACCTCGGCGAACTTGGACGACAGGATGGTGGTGTTCGGGTTCTCCTGGCCGTCGACAGCCTTCTGCTCGAGGGCGGAATACAGCTCCGGGAACGGCAGCGGCGTGGCGTTGGCGCCCAGCGCGGCGAACATGTCGATGTAGATCGGCGACTGGATCACGCGGATCTTCAGGCCTGCGATGTCGTCTGCCTTCGTGATCGGCCGCTTGCTGTTGGTGAGATTTCGAAACCCGAGGTCCCAATAGCCCAGCCCGTGCAGGCCCTTGTCCTCCAGCTTGGCCATGAGCGTCTGGCCGAAGGGGCCGTCGGTGACCGCATCGGCCTCCTTGCCGCTGTTGAACAGGAACGGGAAATCGTAGGCCGCGAACTCCTTCACCTGCGCCGAAAGGATGCCCGCGTTCAGCACCGTGAGCTCCACCGTGCCGCCCTGCAGCGCCGACACGGTCTGCAGGTCGCCGCCGAGCACGCCGCCCGCGAACAGCTTGACGGCGATCTTGCCGCCGGACTTGGCGGCCACCAGATCGGCGAACTTCTGCGCGCCCTGTGCCTGCGGATGGCCGGTCTGGTTCTGGAACGCGAACTTGAGCGTGCGCTCCTTGACCTGTGCGACCGCACCTGGCGAGGCAAGCACAGCCGTGGCGGCCACCGCGGCCCAGAGCAGCTTGCGAATCGGATTCTTCTTCATGGCGGTTGTCTCCTCGTTGGGGTTGTCAGGCTCTCTTCTTGAACAGCGCCGAGGCGCCGCTGGCGCGTGCGACTTCCTCGGCCGTGCCGAGCAACGCCGGCCCGAGCGCCTCCATCCGCTGCGGCGTCAGCCTGACGGCCGGCCCCGCGATGGTGACCACGCCGATCACCGCACCGTTGACGGAGAAGACCGGGGCGGCCATGGCGGTCATTCCCGGCGCGAAGACCTCGTTGATCATGCTGAAGCCGCGCTGGCGGGCCGCCTTCACGTAGGCCATCACGGCCTTGAGCGTGGTGGGCGCCTTCGGGCCGAAGTCCTCCGGCTTGCCCAGCCCCTTCTTGGCCACCAGGGCCATCGCATCGTCCTCGCTCATCGTCGAGAGCCAGGCATGCCCCGCGGCGCTGCACGACAGCATCACCGACAGGCCCATGTCCGGGTCGTAGCGCAGCCCGTGCGTGGCCCCTTGCGCCTTGGCCACGAAAGTCAGGTCTTCGCCGTCGACCACCGCCAGGCGCACCAGTTCGCCCGAGGCGGCGGCGAGCTGGTCCAGCAGCGGCTGGGCTACGTCCACGATGCCCGAATTGCTCAGGAACGACAGGCCGACGGAAACGAGCTTGATGGTCAGCACATAGTGGCCGTCGATCAGGTTCTGCCGTACGTAGCCACAGCGAATCAGCTCCGTGAGCAGTCGGTGCGATGCGCTCAGTGGGATCTTCAATTCACTGGCCACGGTGGACAGCGCAACACCCTGCGGGTGTTCCGCCAGGTATTCCAACACTTTGAAGCTGCGTCCCAGCATCTCGCTCATTTGATGTCTCCCGGTTCAATCGCGGCCAGCCGCCTGTCTCGACGGCATCACTCTATCAGATCGCGGGAAGGGATTTCCATAATGGAAAGATTTTCCGGAAAACTCAGAATCGCCGCAGTCAGTCCTTTCCGCCTTCCTCTGGAGACCTTCCGTGAAACTTCTTCGTACGCTTGCCGCCGCCGGCCTGTGCATCGGCCTTGTCGCCCCGACCTGGGCCCAACAGGAACGGGTGATCCGCTTCGGCCATCTCAACAATGCGGACCATCCGGTAAGCTTCGGCGTCAAGCGCTTCGCGGAGCTGCTCGCGGCCAAGAGCGGCGGCAAGATGAAGGTGCAGGAGTTCCCCGCCTCCCAGCTCGGCAACGAGATGCAGCAGCAGTCCGCGCTGCAAGGCGGCGTGCAGCAGATGTCGGCACCGGCCACCACGTCGCTCGCGGGCATCGTCAAGGAGTTCGGCCTGGTCGACTTCCCCTTCTCCGTCAGCAGCTTCGCCCAGGCCGACGCCCTGCTCGACGGCCCCCTGGGACAGGCCCTCGTCGCCAAGCTGCCCGAGAAAGGCCTCGTGGCCCTCGGCTACTGGGACCTGGGCTTTCGCAACGTCACCAACAGCAAGCGCCCCATCGGCAGGCCCGAGGACCTCGAAGGCCTGAAGATCCGCGTCATTCCCAACCCCGTGTTCCTGGAGACCTTCAAGGCCTTCAAGGCCAACCCGGTGCCGATGCCGTTCGCAGAACTCTACGGCGCGCTCGAAGCCAAGGCGGTCGACGGCCAGGAGAACCCGTATTCGGTGATCCTGTCGAACAAGTTCTTCGAGGTACAGAAGTTCGTGAGCGCGACGAATCACGTGTATGCCGCCAACATCGTGCTGGTCAGCAAGAAGTTCTGGGACTCGCTGTCATCCGCCGAGCAAAAGATGATGCATGAGGCCGCCGACGAGGCGCGCGGCTACCAGCGCCAGGTCAGCCGGGCGGCGGCCCAGAAGGCCGTGGGCGAACTGCAGGCCAAGGGCGCCCAGTTCAACGAGGTGAGCGCGGCCGAGCAGGTGCGCATGCGCGAGATCGCCAAGCCGGCGATCGACAAGTTCGCGGCCCAGTACGACCCCGCCATCGTCAAGCTCTACAACGAAGAGCTCGCCCGCATCCGCAAACAATGACCGCGCCACTCGACACCTCCATGAAGATACTCGTCCTCCACGGCCCCAACCTGAACCTGTTCGGACGCCGCGAACCCCACATCTACGGCAAGACCACGCTCGCCGAGATCAATGCCCGGCTGCAGGCGCTGGCCGGCGAACTCGGCGTGACGCTGGAGACCCTCCAGTCGAACCATGAAGGCGATCTGATCGACTTCCTTCATGCGCATATCGACGACGCGCAAGGCGCGCTGGTCAACCCCGCCGGGCTCACGCAGCACGGCGTGCCGCTGCACGACGCGATCAAGGCCATGCCGTTCCCGACCATCGAGGTGCACATGTCCAACATCGCCGCGCGCGAAACCTGGCGCGCCCACTCGATCATCTCGCCGGCGGTCAAGGGCACGATCCAGGGACTGGGCCCCCAGTCGTACCTGGCCGCCCTGCGCGCGCTGGTGGAGATGCACAGGCAGACCGAAGCGCAGGCCGCCGCATGAGCCGCTGGATCGACCGGTGCTGCCGCGGCATCGAGGCGCTGATCGCGGCCGCGCTCGCGGTGATGGTCGTGCTCGTCTTCGGCAACGTCGTGCTGCGATACGGCTTCAACTCGGGCATCACGGTGTCCGAAGAAGTGTCTCGCTGGCTCTTCATCTGGATGACCTTCCTGGGCGCCGTGGTCGCCCTGAAGGAGCACGGGCACCTGGGCGTGGACATGGTGGTGCAGAAGCTGCCGCCCCTGGGCAAGAAGGTCTGCCTGGCCGTGGGGCACGTCGTCATGCTCTACATCGTCTGGCTGCTGTTCCAGGGCAGCGTTGCGCAGGCGCGCATCAACTGGGACGTGACCGCGCCCGTCACCGGCGCATCGATGGCCATCGTCTATGCCTCGGGCGTGGCCTTCTCCGTGCTCGCCGGCCTGATCCTGGCGCTCGACCTGCTGCGCCTGCTCACCGGGCGCATCGCCGAGAGCGACCTCGTGATGGTCCAGGAGTCGGAGGAAGCCGTTCAGCTCCAGCAGATCCTCGGCGCGAACGACGACGCTCAGGGAGCGCGCCGATGACCATCCTCGTCTTCGTGGGCACCTTGCTGCTGGCCATGGCGATGGGCATTCCCATCGCGTTCTCGCTGCTCGCGAGCGGCGTGGCGCTGATGTGGCACCTCGACCTGTTCGACGCACAGATCCTTGCGCAGAACGTGATCGGTGGCGCCGACAGCTTCCCATTGCTGGCCGTCCCCTTCTTCATGCTCGCCGGCGAGATCATGAACGTCGGCGGCCTGTCCAAGCGCATCGTCGACTTCGCGCTCGCGCTGGTCGGCCATGTGAAGGGGGGCCTGGGCTACGTGACCATCATGGCCGGCTGCCTGCTGTCGGCGCTCTCCGGCTCGGCCGTGGCCGACGCCGCCGCGCTGACCGCGCTGCTGCTGCCGATGATGGTGAGTGCGGGGCACGACAAGGCACGCGCGGGCGGCCTCATCGCGGCCACCGGCGTGATCGGTCCGGTGATCCCGCCGAGCATCGGCCTCGTGATCTTCGGCGTGGCCGCCAACGTGTCGATCTCCAAGCTGTTCCTCGCGGCGATCGTGCCGGGCCTGCTCATCGGCGGCGCCCTGTGGATCACCTGGGCATGGCTCGTGCGGCGCGAGAAGATCGTTCCGCCGCCGCGCAAGTCCTCGGCCGAAATCGTTTCGGCCTTCCGCAAGGCGCTGTGGGCGCTCATGCTGCCCGTGATCATCCTCGTGGGCCTGCGCATGGGCGTGTTCACGCCGACCGAAGCGGCCGTGGTGGCTGCCGCCTACGCACTGTTCGTGTCGACGGTGGTGTACCGGGAGATCACGTGGAAGGACCTCTACGGCATCTTCGTGAGCGCGGCCAAGACCAGCGCCATCGTGATGTTCCTGATCGCCGCGGCCATGGTGAGCGCCTGGCTCATCACGGTGGCCGACCTGCCGTCGAAGGTCGTGGGCCTGCTGCAGCCCTTCATGGGCAATCCGGTCCTGCTGATGGCGGCGATCATGGTGCTCGTCATGATCGTGGGCACGGCGATGGACATGACCCCGACCATCCTGATCCTCACGCCGGTGCTGATGCCGATCGTCAAGGCCGCGGGAATCGATCCGGTGTACTTCGGGGTGCTGTTCATCATCAACAACTCGATCGGACTGGTCACCCCGCCGGTGGGCACGGTGCTGAACGTGGTGGCCGGCGTCGGGAAGATCTCGATGGACGACGTCACGCGCGGCGTGGTGCCCTTCATGATTGCCGAGTTCGCGATCCTGTTCGCGATGGTCGCATTCCCGCAGCTGGTCATCGCACCCGCGCGATGGTTCGGGGGTTAGGCGGTGGCGATGTCCGCTTCTTCCAGCCTGCGGCGGCGTGGCCGCATCTTCCTGGGCATGCTCGCGCTCCTGACGCAACTGCCCGCGGCCGCGCAGGCACCCGAGCGCGAGGTGCTGCCGGAGCAGCGCCAGCCGCTGGCTTTCGTTTCGCCCACGGGGCTGACGCCACTGGGCGGAAAGATGATCTTCAGCGCCTTCCATGCCGAAAGCGGGCAGGAGCTGTGGGTCACGGACGGCAGCCGCGCGGGCACCGCGATGCTCAAGGACATCCGCCCGGGCTTCCGGGGCGCCTTCCCCGCCGGCCAGACGGCGTTCAAGGGCCATGTCTACACCGCGGCCACCGATGGCGTGCACGGGATCGAGCTCTGGCGCACCGACGGCACCGCCGCGGGCACCGCCCTGGTGATCGACCTCCAGCCGGGCGAAGAAGGCGCGCTGCCGAGCGAGCTGACGGTGTTTCGCGACGCGCTGTACTTCGTGGCCAACGACGGGCGTTCGGGATTCCAGCTGTGGAAGACATCGGGCACCGCGCCCACCACGGTGCGCGTGTCCTCGATCGAGGCCGGCCCGCGCGCGGTGGCACGCCAGCTCACGGTGGCCGGGCAGCGCCTGTTCTTCACCGCGACCACGCGCGAGCACGGTCACGAACTCTGGGTCAGCGAAGGCACCCCCGAGAGCACGCGCCTGGTGAAAGACATCCGCCCCGGCCCCGAGGACGCAGGCATCCAGAACCTTACGGCGGTGGGCGACGAACTCTATTTCACCGCCCACGACGGCCTGCACGGGATCGAGCTGTGGAAGACCGACGGCACGGCACGCGGCACACGCATGGTGAAAGACCTGCGGCCCGGTCCCGGGCCCTCCCGCCCGACGCACCTGACGGCCCTCGGCCGCGCCCTGTACTTCGCCGCCGACGACGGCGCGCACGGCCTCGAGCTCTGGAAGACCGACGGCACCGAGGGCGGGACCACACTGGTGAAGGACATCCGCCCGGGGCCCTCCGGCGCCATTTCCAGCCCGATCACGGCCATGGGCGGCCGGCTCTACTTCGCCGCGACCGACGGCGCCTCGGGCGCGGAACTCTGGCGCAGCGACGGAACGGCCGCAGGGACCGTGCTGGTCAAGGACATCGCGGCGGGCGCGCAGAACGGATCGCCCGCGCGCTTCTCGGTCGTCGGCTCCCGCCTCTGGTTCTCCGCCAACGGCGGCAGCGCCAGCGGCGTCGAACCGTGGACCAGCGACGGTACGCGAGCGGGCACCCGCGCCGTGGCGGACATCGCGCCGGGCGCACGCCATGCGATGCCGCAGGGTTTCCGCCGCCTGGGCAACTCGGTGCTCTTCGTTGCAGACGATGGCAACGGCAACGAACGGCTGTGGGCGCACCGCAAGGACGGCCAGCTGGTCCTGGTCGGCGATCCGCTCAGCCAGCGCCTGCGCTGATCCGCAGGCCGGGCGTGGGTTCTGCGGCGCTGCTGAAGGCCTGCGTGACCGCATAGTCGTGCAACGCCCGCCGCATGGCTGCGGCAATGGCCGGGTCCGTGGGGTCGTGGCCGGCGCCCGCCGCCCACCGCAGGATGGCGCGCCCCTGCAACGCATGCGCCAGCGCCCGGGCGCCCTGCGGCGGGCACAGGCGGTCCTGCGTGCCATGCACGATCAGCGTGGGGACCGTGGGCAACGCGGCGCAGCGCTCGAGGAGCGTGGGCGCGCGCAGCCAGCATCCATGCCTCAGGTAATGAGCCTGCACGCGGTAGCGCGCCACCAGCCGCTGCAGCGTCGCATCGTCGGGCTGCGGCGCGGGCCTTCCAATGGCCATGCATTGCTCCCACTCGAACCAGAGCGCGGCGATGCGGTACTGGCGTTCCGGCGTTCCGTGCGCCAGGACCTGCGCGATCACGTCGGTGATCGGGCATTGCCGCCGCCACGCCTCGTTCCACAACGCACGCCATTCGGGGTCACCGTGGCGTACCGCCTGCGCGAAGAAACCGTGGATGTCGCCGCCGCGCGCCAGGAACACGTTCCTCAGCAGCAGCCCCGCCACGGCGCCGGGCTGGTCCAGCGCATGGGCCAACGCGAGCGTGGCGCCCCAGGAACCGCCCACCACGAGCCAGCGCTCGATGCGCAGGTGATCGCGCAGGCGCCGCAGGTCGTCCAGCAGATCGGCGAGCGTGTTGGCCGTGATCGTGCCTGCCGGCGTGCTGCGACCCGACCCTCGCTGGTCGGGGCAGATGATGCGGTAGCGCCGCGCATCGAACTCGCGGCGCAACACCGGCGAGCTGCCCGAGCCTGGTCCGCCGTGGAGCACGAGCGCCGGCAGGCCCGCCGGATCGCCATGCTCCTCGACATGCATGACATGTCCGCCGTCCAGCGGCAGCCGGTGAACGATCGGACGAGAACCCTGCGTCACACGCGGGTCCGCTCAGCCCTGCGCCCGTGCATTGGCGTCCGTGCGAAAGACCAGTTCGCCCGACCGCCTGGCGCCCGGCACGAAGCGAAGCGGCGCGCCGCCGTTGTCGCGCACGTCCGCCGCGGCCGCGGCCGCGACCATGGCCTCGACCTGCGCGTGGCGCGGACTCTTCGGGCAGACCGGGTCGGTCGAGGCCGCATCGCCGGTCAGCAGAAAGGCCTGGCAGCGGCAGCCGCCATGGTCCTTGTCCCGGTCGTCGCAGCTTGCGCAGGTGCTGCTCATCCAGCCAGTGCCGCGGTAGGCACAGAAGGCCGGACTGTCGTGCCAGATGCTGCGAATGGCGTGCTCGCGAATGTTGGGGAACTCCAGCCCGGGCAGCATCCGCGCACTGTGGCACGGCAGGGCCACGCCGTCGGGCGCCACCACCAGGAACACGCTGCCCCAGCCGGCCATGCAGGGTTTGGGCTTTCCCTCGGCATAGTCGGGCACCACCCAGAGGATCTTCATGCGTCCCTCCAGGCGCGGCCGGTGCGCCTCGACCACCGCTTCGGCGCTCGCCAGCGCCGAGCGCGAAGGCATCAGCATCTCGCGGTTGCGCCATGCCCAGCCGTAGTACTGCACGTTGGCGAGCTCCAGGAAGTCCGCCGCCATGGACTCGGCCATCTCGATGATGCGACCGACATGCGGCAGGTTGTAGCGGTGCATCACGCAGTTCAGCACCATCGGATAGCCCAGGTCCTTGATCGTGCGGGCCACGCGCTGCTTCAGGTCGAAGGTGCGCGTGGAGCTCAGGAAGTCGTTCAGCTCGCGGCTGGAATCCTGGAACGACAGCTGGATGTGATCGAGGCCGGCCTTCTTCAGCGCCTGGGCGCGTTGCGGCACGAGGCCCACGCCCGAGGTGATCAGGTTGGTGTAGAAGCCGAGCTCGTGCGCGGCGGCAACGAGCTCCTCGAGGTCCTCGCGCACCAGCGGCTCGCCACCCGAGAACCCGAGCTGGACGGCCCCCATGGCGCGCGCCTCGCGGAACACGCGGATCCATTCACCCGCGTCGAGTTCGTTGCCGTAGCGCGTGTAGTCCACGGGGTTCGAACAGAAGGCGCAGTGCAGCGGACAGCGATAGGTCAGCTCCGCGAGCAGCCACAGCGGCGGTTTCACAGCCGCCGCACGGGCGCGCTCAGCGGATCCAGTGGCGTCCACGGGCCTGCTCCAGGAACTCGAGCACGTCGGCACGCAGATCGGGCTCGCCGAAGGTGCTTTCCAGGTCGGCCACGAGCGCCGCGACCGAGGTCTTGCCGTCGCAGCGCTTCAGGATCTCCGCCGCTGGCTGGTTCAGCCTGATCATGCCCTCGGGGAACAGCAGCACATGGCACTGCTGCGCCTCTTCCCATTGCATCCTGTAGATCGGGTCAATTGCCGGCTGCTCGCTGTCGGTCCATGCGGTCATGGCTGCTGCTCTTTCGCAAGGTCGTCGGGATAGGCCTTCTCGATCGCGTCGAGCATGGCCCAGAGGATGTCGAGCTTGAAGCCCAGGATCTGCAGGGCACGGGCCTGTCGTTCGCGCGTGGTGCACCACTGCATCGCCACCTCCAGGCCGTGCTCGACATCGCGGTCGGCCAGCGGGATGCGGCTGCGGAAATAGTCCAGGCCCGAGGTGTCGATCCACGGATAGTGCGTGGGCCAGCCCGCGAGCCGGTCCTTGTGGATGCGCGGCGCGAACATCTCCGTCAGCGAGGAGATCACGGCCTCCTGCCAGGGTGCCGTGCGCGCGAAGTTGACGTACGCATCCACGGCGAAGCGCACGCCCGGCAGCACGAGCGCGTGCGACTCCAGCACATCGCGGCGCAGGCCGACCGCGAGGCCCAGGCGGGTCCATATCTCGATGCCGCCGGCGTGGGGGCCTTCGTGGTCGCCATGCCCGTCGTGGTCGAGCATTCTCACCACCCAGCGCCTGCGCGTTGCGCGGTCATCGCAATTGGAGAGGATCGCCGCGTCCTTCACGGGAATGCGGCACTGGTAGTAGAACCGGTTCGCCACCCAGCCCCGGACCTGGAAGGGGTGCAGTTCGCCGGCATTGAGCCGCCGGTTGAACGGATGATGGCTGTGGTAGCGCGACTCCATCGCGCGCAGCTGCGATTCGAAGACCTGCGGCGACCAGGGCTCCTGCTGCATCTGCATCTGCATCTGCTGCTGTTGTTGTTGTTGCTGGTGCGTCACGCGTCAGATCTCCAGTTCCATGCCGTCGAAGGCCACCTCGATGCCGCGACGCACGAGCTCGGCGCGTTCCGGCCCGTCTTCGTCGAGGATCGGGTTGCTGTTGTTGATGTGGATGAGCACTTTCCTGCGCGCGGCGCAGGCGTCCAGCGCCCTCAGCATGCCCGGGCCGTGCGGGCCGTCGCACTGCGGCAGGTGGCCCATGTCGGCGGCGTGCTTCTTGCCGAGGCCCGCCGCGACCATCTCGTCCTCGCTCCAGAAGGTGCCGTCGACCAGCACGGTGTCGCAGCCGTCGAGGCTCCGGCGCTCGGCCTCGCCCACGCGTGCGAGGCCTGGTGCATAGAACAGGCGCCTGCCGCTGGTCGGGTCTTCGATCGTCACGGCCGCGTTGTCGCTTCGCGCCTCGGCCTGCCGGCGCGGCGAGTAAGGGGGCGCCTTGCCGGGAACCGGCACGGCCTGAAAGCGCAGGCCGGCGACCTCGTGCCACGCACCGCCGCCGGGCTCGAGCGGCATCGGGTGCCAGCGCACGCCGCTGTAGCTTTCGAGCGCCTTCAACAGCGGCAGGCTGCCGGTGAGGTCCTCATGGGACTCGGGCGTGCAGTAGAGCTGCAGCCGCGATCCCTCGCGCAGGCTCAGAAGCCCCGCGACATGGTCGATCTGCGAATCCATCAGCACCACGGCCTCGATCGCGGAGTCGCGCAGGCCATGGCGAGGCCACAGCGCCGGCGAGGCGCGCAGCTGCGCGCCGATGTCGGGCGACGCGTTCAGCAGCACCCAGCGTTCGCCGTCGGCCGACACGGCAATCGAACTCTGCGTGCGAGCAAGGGCCCGGATCCGCCCGGTTCGCTGGCCGGCGCACAGGCGGCAGTTGCAATTCCATTGAGGGAAGCCACCGCCCGCTCCCGAACCAAGAACCAGAATCTTCATGGGCACAAGAAAAAGACGGCACCGGCGCGAAGCCGGTGCCGTCGGGGGCCGCGCTCAGCGCGCGGAGATGTACATCGTGATCTCGAAGCCGAAACGCAGTTCTTCGAACTCAGGCTTGCACCATTTCATCGCATTGCTCCTTCAGTGGTTGGGGGTTGGGAAACGGAATCAGTACACGACGATCTTGCCCGTCGGGCGCGGGCTATGGCAGTCGTTGTAGAAGTATTCGCCCGGCATGTCAAAGGTGTGGGTCGCGGACTGGCCCGGAGCCAGCCTGAAATCGAACCGGCCTTCGAAGAACTGCGTGGCGCAGTGCGTGTTCGCATTGGTCCCCGGATTGGTGAAGGTCACGGTGGTGTTTGCCGGCACGCGCATGAAGGTCGGCGTCATGGCATTCACGGCCGTCGATTCGGTGGTACCCGGCTCGTTCGCGGCGGTCTGCACGCGCGCCAGGAACACCGTGTTCGGGGTCGGCAATGCCGCGCCCTCCACCGCCGAGCCCGACACCGGCCGGCGCACGACGGGTGGCACCGACGTGGGCGCGGGAGCGACGGAGCCGCCGACCTTGAACGCCCACAGACGGTCGCCGCGCGGTGCCGAATCGCCGTACGGAATGCTGGTGCCCCCCGAGAACACCGCGATGTACTGCTCGCCATCGATCTCGTAGGAAACCGGGCTGGCACTGATCGCGGCGCCGGTCTGGAACCGCCACAGCTCGCTGCCGTCCTGCGCATCCAGGGCCAGCAGGTTGCCGTCGGGCTGTCCGATGAACAGCAAGTCGGAGGCCGTGCTCAGGATGCCGTTGCCGTGCGCCAGCGAATACGGCATCTGCTTCTTCCACTTCACGAGGTTGGTGCTCGGATCGACCGCCACGACCGCACCGGTCATGTAGGTGCCCGGCGGACGCAGGCCGTTGCTCGACTCGGTGAGCGAGTGCGCCGCCGACACGTAGCCCATGCCCGTGTAGACCAGGCCCGTGCGCTGGCTGAACGACTGGTGGTTCCAGTTGGCACCGCCGCCGTGTCCCGGAATAGAGAGGATCGGAACGTCCCAGTGCGCGTCGTAGAGGCAGCCCTTCACGTAGTTCGGGACCGCGCGGTTGGGATCGCCGGGGATCGCCGTGCCCAGCGGCTGGTCCACGATGCAGGTCTCGGTCCAGGCGCCCTGGCGCGGGAAGGGCTGGGTCGGCCAGCTGGCCTGGCGGGGGTCCTGCTTCACGGGCACCTCGTCGATGCCCAGCGGCGCGCTGCCGTCCTTGCGGTCGAGGATGTAGTACATGCCCGTCTTGCTGCCGTAGATCACGACCTTGCGGTCTTTCCCGTCGATCTTGACGTCGGCGAGCACGGGAGACATCACGTTGTCCATGTCCCAGATGTCGTGGTGCACGGACTGGAAGTGCCACTTGTATTCGCCGGTCTTGAGGTCCAGCGCAACGATCGAATTGGCGAAGAGATTCAGGCCCGGGCGCGTGGAGCCGTTCTGCGACGAACCGCCGCGCACGTTGCCGAAGGTCCAGTAGACCAGGCCCAGTTCGGGATCCACCGCGGGATGGATCCACGGGGTCGCGCCGGTGCGTTCCGATTCGGCGGCACCGCCCCAGGTGTCGTAGCCGATCTCGCCGGCGCGTGGCACGCCCCAGAACGAGGTCAGCACCTTGCCCGTCAACGCATCGGCTGAGAACGCCGCACCGCGATTGCCGTCGTTGGTGCCGAGGTAGAGCCGCTTGTCGTGATAGACGAGCGCCACTTTCTGCAGCGCACCCTGGTAGTCGGGGTCGGTGCTGCTGCTCGGGTACTGCTTGATCCAGGCAATGGCGCCTGTGTCCGTCCTCAGCGCCACCAGACGGTTGCCGGTGGCGACGGTGAACACCAGTCCCAGGTCCTTCGCGACGGCCACCCCGCGGCGGGTGATGGCACCGTAGGGCGTGGTCCATTTCCATTTCGTGAGGCCCGTCTTGCCGTCCACCGCGATTACGTTGCCCAGCGCGGACTCGATGTAGAGCACGCCGTCGACGACCACTGTCGTGCTCTGGTTGGTGCCGGTGGTCATGCCGCCCTCGATCTGGTTGACCCAGGCACCCCCCAGCTGGCCGACGAGGCCCTTGTTGATCTTGCGCAGGCTGGAGTAGTTCTGGTTGCCCAGATTGCCGCCCACCTTGGGGAAGTCCTTGTCGCCGGCCGTACAGCAGTCGGACAGGTCGGCCGCGGGCGCGGCGGCCGCCGGCGGAGATGCCGGTGGCGGCGCGCTCGATGCCGGCGGTGGCGCGGGGGCCGGGCTGACAGGCAGCACCGGCGCGCCGCCGCCGCTCGAACCGCCGCAAGCGCCGAGCAACAAGGGGGATGCGAGCACGCCGCAGGAAACCAGCAGCGTGACCAATGATCTTTGTTTCATGGATGTCTCTACCTGGTGAAGTTGGGAAACGGATGTGCGCGAGGTCGCACGCACCGCGGGCAGTGCGCGGTACGCGAAGCCGGCCTCGCAGGCTCGTTGCTCGGTCGCTATTCGGTGCAGAAGGGCGTGAGACCCATGGCCGACTTGACGCCCTGGACCACGAGCTTCTGGAACTCGATGGCCCCCACGCCCGACAGGTCCGCGGTGAACGAGTGGGCGTTGTGTCCGAGGGTCGTGAGCCATGCGCGGCCACCGTCGTAGTACTGGCACCAGGCGACGGGATGGAAGTCCGCATGGCCCGGATGCGGCGCCGCCGTCAGCGGCTTCAGCGTCGAGGTGTCGACCTTGGCCAGGAACTTCACCTTCGTGGGGAAGGGCATGAGGTTGTACCACTCGTCCTGGAACGAAAAGCGCTTGGGCACATCCTTCGTCGACGGGTCGTCCGAGACGATCTCGACATCGCCGGCGCGGTTCGGCCCGTGGTTGTAGAAGTTCGCATTGCCGAGCAGACCTTCGTAGTAGGGCCAGTTGTATTCCGCGCCGAAAGCGTTGTGCAGGCCGACGAAGCCGCCGCCGCGGCGCATGTAGTTGCGCAGCGCGGTGCGCGCGGCGTCCTGGCTCGTGCTGACCGCGCCGTTCCACAGCGTGTCGCGGTTCGAGCTCGCGAAGATGATCGCCTTGTAGTTGTTGATGCGGCTGCTGAGGACCGCGACGTCTTCCGTCCAATCGACCGTGATGCCTTCGGCCGACAGCATGCGAACCAGGCCCGCCTGCATCACGTTGTCCGGATTCATCACCGGGTTCAAACCAGCGGCCATCGGCGTGCCCAGCACGGCATGACGCGGCCCCGCGGTGCGCGAGTAGACCAGCACCCGGTCCGGCGTCGAAGCAAAGGCGCCCCAGTCGTTGTAGCACTTGGGATTCGTTCCCCTGCAGACGTTGTAGTAGGTGTCGAAGCTGTCGTCGGGGGCTTCGGCAACCGGGTCCGTCGGCTGAACCGGTGTCTCGCCCGCAGGCTCGGCCGGATTGCTCGGTGCCGCCGGCGACACGGGAAGGGCCGTGAGCGGCACTCCTCCCCCTCCTCCGCTTCCTCCTCCGCATGCAGTCACGGCCAGCGTCACGGCCGCCGCCAAGGCGAGCCTGAGAGTCAATGATTTGGCAAGTTCCAAGGGTGTCTCCTCGTTCTGATCGATGGCGCAGAGTGCGAGCGCTCTGCCGATGCTGGCCGGCCCGTGTCCGCTGCGGCAGGACTGACCGGGGGCGATCATAGGAAGTTTATGGAAACTATTTCCATTATGGAAATCCCTTCCTATTTGGTGAGGCCGGGTCATCACCCGCCACCTGGCCGCGCGGACCGGCCGTTGATGTTGTCATCTCCTCGGATTGGCGACTGGCCGAGAGCATCGAGCAGCTGCAGCATTATTTCAGCGAGGACATTCGGCACCGGATCATCGGTGCCACGCCGCAGATCGCTCCCGACGCGGTCGTTCAGCACAGGCGCCAGCTGGAGATCCAGGCCTGGCTCAAGGGGAATGGCCGCGGTGACGCAGAGTGGGTCGCGCTCGACGACTGGGCTTCGCACTTCGAAGCGGGCTTCACGCGGCTCGTGCTCACCGATCCCAAGCGGGCGTTCGACCAGGACATCTTCCAGGAGCTGCGCTCGCACTTCCTTCGGTTCGCGGCCGGTCGCCTGGCAAATGACATGAAACCTCGCATCTCAGCGGATCTCCACGCGAAATCCGAACACGAGCAATCGAAGCCGAAGCTGATGTTCTTCGGCGATCCGCATGGGGAACTCGAGCCGGTGATCGCCGCAATCGAGCGCTTCCGGCCCGAGGCAATCGTGCTGCTGGGAGACATTCAGGCGCGCCAGCCTCTGCACATCAAGTTGAGCCCGACCCTGGATCTCACCGAGGTTTACTGGATCCCGGGCAATCACGACACGGATTCCGATGCCGACTACGACAACCTGTGGGGATCGGAGCTCGCAGACCGCAACCTCCACGGACGTATCGTCGAGATCGCCGGGTACAAGGTCGCGGGCCTGGGCGGCATCTTCCGCACCAAGATCTGGGATCCGCGACAGCCGATCAAAGAAGCGGCGTTCCCGTCGAGCGAGGCCATGCGCCGAACCATGAAACGCGAGGAACGGTGGCGCGACGGCACGTCCCGCAAGCACCGATCTTCCATCTTTCCGGACGCCTACCGGCAACTGCTGCGGAACGGACCCGCGGACATTCTGGTGACGCACGAAGCACCGTCGGCGCATCTGCATGGCTGGCAGGTGATCGACGAGCTGGCCGAGGCACTCGGTGTGCAGTTGGTTGTCCACGGCCACCACCATCAGAACATCGACTATGTCGCAGAGGGCTTGGTGACCACCGCGGCACCGTTTCGCGCCTTCGGGGTCGACATGGGCTCGCACCTGGCGTGGCCTCAGGATCCGCAGGAGGCAAGCGAATTGGAAATCCAGCCGCAGGACTTGCTCGATCTCGCCACCCAGGTGTTCGGCTCAGGGGCACAGGGTTGGCTGAACAAGCCGCACAGACTGTTCAACGGTCGAACACCCGCCGCGTTCGCCGCGGAGGGCGGTTTGGACAAGGTGCGCTCCATGCTCATCGCCATCCAAAACGGCGGTGTCGTATGAGGACCGACAAACGTAGACCGCGAGGCCCGAGGTGATTCTATTCCTCGACATCGACGGTGTGCTGCATCCCGAAGGGGAAGATCACATCCTAAACGGCGGTGTCGACTTCTGCTTTCTGCCGCGCCTGGAAGCGCTGCTGCGCGAGTTCCCGCACGTGAAGATCGTGATCAGCTCGTCCTGGCGCGAGCATCTCCGCTACAAGACATTGATGAAGCCCTTCTCCAGCGACATCCGAGCCCGGATTCTTGGCGCCACGCCACATTCGGGTTTCGGTCTTCCGCCGCCGTACGGCAAGCGCGAAGGAGAAATCCTCGCCTGGCTCCAGATCCGCGATGCCGTTGACGAGCCGTGGGTCGCGCTCGACGACGCCTACTGGCAGTTCAACTACTGCAAAGACCACCTGGTGACGTGCGGCTCGTTCACCGGCTTCGACGACAAGGCGAGTGCCGAGCTCCGCGCTCGTTTTGAATAGGTACTCCGATGAAAGTGCTGGTTCATTCCGATCTTGACCTCGAGTTCCCACCCTTCGGGGTAATCGGGCTGAGATGATCTTGTTTCTCGACTTCGACGGCGTGCTCCACTCCGAGGGGGAGGGGCACTTGCCCAACGACGGCACAGATTTCTGCTTCCTGCCTCGCCTGGAGGAACTACTGCGCGAGTTCCCTCATGTGAGGATCGTCATCAGCTCGAGCTGGCGCGAGCGGCTGGCCTACCCGACACTCCTCAAGCCGTTCTCCGAAGACATTCGAGCTCGGATCATTGGCATGACACCTCCGCGCAAATTCGGTCTTCCTCACCCATTCGCCCACCGCGAGGGAGAGATCCTCGCCTGGTTGCAGCTTCACGATGCAGTCGATGGGCCGTGGGTCGCGCTCGACGATGCCGAATGGCAGTTTGACCGCTGCAAGGACCATCTGGTCGTCTGTGGCTCGTTCGTCGGCTTTGACGACGAGGCGAGCGCCGAGCTTCGCGCTCACTTCGAAAGAGCATTCCCGTGAAAGTGTTGATCCTTTCCGACCTTCATCTCGAGTTCGCGCCTTTCGAGCCTGAGCCCGGTCTCGAGTTCGATGTCGTCATCCTCGCGGGCGACATTCATTCGCCGGCCAAGCGCGCCGTTCAGTGGGCGGCGGATCGCTTTCGCGGCAAGCCCGTGGTCTATCTCCTCGGGAATCACGAGTACTACGACGGCCGGCTCGACACGACACTGGCCGAGGCGCGCCGCGAAACCGAAGGAAGCACCGCTGGACCTCCAATCCATTCGCGCGCGCCTACGCCTGCTGGATGGCCTGCGAGGCTGGCGGTGACCCTCGCGATGCGTATGCTCGGTATGCTGGAGTGCCGAGAGCGTTTCCACACAGCCTCGGCCAGGACCGGACACTCGAACAGAGTGCTTGTTGACCCCAAGACGTCGTAGACCCCGCCTCCATGAGCGATTTCAACCTTCTGACCATTTCCACGGTTCAATCCCATATTGGGCCCGCGATTGCTACATATCTCGGTGCAGATCGCTTCGTCGAGGTGAAGCCACTTCACTGGGTCGACAGCAAAGATGCGCCCGTTCGCCGTGTCTTCGCCTACGTACAACTCAAAGGCGGTGTTGTTGCCCCACGATGGGGGTATTCGTTCGATTTTGTGCCGCACCTTGTGGCGGGAGAAATGCAGTGGCATCGCACCGAGAAATCGGCGATTTTTGACGCGTTCATCGACGGGCAATCCGCAGAACTCAATCTCTCATACATGTGGGGTGAACAGGGCCTGCTTGAAGGCATGACATCCCGGCTTTCAAGCGCCGTGCGCCAGGCACAGGACTTCTGGCAGTTGGGTAGGCAAGCGATATACGACCAGGTTGCCACGCTGAGCAACCGCCCCGGGGCAGGCACGTACACACAATTGCCCGCGGCAGCCGCGTTTTGCCATGCGCTTTCAGGGCGCGAAGAAGATGCGCGTCGTGCAATGGCGGCTTATATTGAGCGAGGAAAGCCACGCGAAGACACGGTGCCGAAGCTATGGGCAGCTCTCGACGGCGCGCTCGAATCTGGGCTTGGACGCCAGACGGTGTGAACCCGGCGACTGCTATGCGGTGCCTTCTAGGACCTCCCCGTGCCCCGAAGTGCCGGGCAAGCAACGGGCTACAGTCGGCCAGATGCCGTCGCTCCTCAGCAGAGCTCAGTTCTTAGATTTCAACAAGGGCGGAAAAAATGCAGACTTTGAAGAATCAGTCGACATGGGCCAGGCTCATCAACCGACTCAAACTGGCGCTACTTCGGAGCGGGGCGAAGACTGACTGAACCCGGCCAACTGCGATCGTTCCACGGCGCAGCACAATCGTGTCCAAAGCAGACACCCGCTGCATGCGGCTAACAAGGAGGAATCTTGGGAATCAGCTTATTTGTTGAACGGCCCGGCCGCGCCAATGCCATTTCCTTGGAGGAATGGGGGAAGCTCGTCGCCGACGAGCCGGACCTACGGCTTCGCGCCGAGCCGTATGCCGCCATCAACCCTAAGACCGGTGAACAGGTTTTTCTTCCGGTTGGCGATGCAGACTCAGAGATGCACAGTGGAATGCAATGGCATCCGTTTCTTCGCTTTGCTCGAGGCAAGTTGGTCATGGAGTATCAGCCCGGGTTTGAGAGTCCGGACAATGAGCTTCGGCTGCGGATCGTCTCGATTTCAAGGGCACTCGGCGCTCAGATCACAACTGACGTTGATGATGGGCCCTTGAACTGGTCGCAAAGCCAATAGGTCGGGACGCGGCCATGACCGGCCGGTCGACCGTGCCGACAAAAAGCGTCCGTAGCAGGCATTCAACCGAGGTATGACATGAATCGAGCCGTCGCTTACGCAGCACTTTCGGGCGAGTTGGAGGCATGCCGCCGGCTACCTCGGCCCATGCTTGTCGAACTAATTGGCTCAACGCCTGCCTCGAAAGTCATTGTCGTCGACGGTGAGGAACTGCTGCTTGAAGTACAAGCGGCGTGGGCTTCGCCGAAGAGAATGTCCGTTCGAGTTACCGCAATTGCCTACGGCCCTAGCCATCTGCAAACGGAGCGTCTCGAGGAGCATCTGACCATTCCAATGAGCGATGCTGGCGACATCGATCTCGTTGCGCGTCGTGGGTCACTGCAATGCAGGCCCCAGTAGGTCAGTCGTTCATGATGGAATTCGGTTTCACTCCAGGCTGAATCAATCAGTCGAGACAAGAACTCCTTTTGCAGCAATCCAATAGCGCGCATCACCGCGCCTATCGGGTCATCGTAGTCAACCTGGGACGGCTGCACCCGGAGGCAAAGTTTTCCGCCACGCTCGACGTGCGGCAGCTTCAACTCGAGCCGGGGATCGACTTCAAACCAGCAGGCTTGCGCCGGGAACGTTGCAGGCAACACAAGCCGGACGGCGGAAACACCGGGGAAGTCGCCTCGCAAGTCGATGTCCCAGGCGACCGCGCCGTCATCACGCCGATTGGGGGCGCGTTTGATGTTTTGCCCGTTGGCATCGCTCTCGAGCCACGCGCAAACCGCAGTGACCGCGGTCTCGAAGTGCTGCCGATTCGCCAAGCTTCAGCCCAATGTGTTTTTCGAGCCTACCGGCACTGGGCCACCAGGGTTGCTCTTTGCCAAAGATGAACCTGTGGCCAGGAGACCGTCGAGAACGTTCTCCTTCGGGCGGCTCTCTTTCCAGGCTTCCAAGCCTGCTGAACCGAAGACCGCTCGGATCCGCTCTTCGGCGGGGGCCCGGGCCCCTTGGTGCAACAGGGCCTCCAGGTCGGTCTCCAGTTTGGCGTGCCAGAGGAAGAATTCCCGGGCGCGAGCGCCTTCATCCTTGTTCCAGCGATCGGCGAAGTTCTCTGACTTGAGCGCGGGGTTGTCCACGCGCCAGACCGGAGACTTGCTATCGAAGTGATTGATCATTTCCTCGACGATCGCAAGTGCTACCTCGATCGGCGAATTGAAGTCGTTCGGGCGGGTCGACAGCAAGTGCGCATAGGCCTTAGTGGCGAGCGTCACGATGATGACGGAGATGGGCTGGCATTCCTGCTTCTTTTCCGAGACGCCCCAGTACATGGTGTCGCGATGCAGTTTCATCAGCTGCACAACGCGCCGCAGGATGTCGTCCAACGCGATTTCCTTGTCGGGGATCTTTTCGACACCTGCTTTCGCTTCTGCGAAGCTGACGCTTCGGCGCTCAAGGAACGGAAATCGCTTGGATGAGGAAAGATGTTCACGTCATGTCGCGGGATCTGGAGTTTGGCCGCGATGCGATCCGCAAGCTTGGCGTACTCCCGTTTGGCATCTGCAAGATCCTGTCCATCGATTTCCAGGCGCTTCAGCAGTCGGGCAATCAGCACCTCCCACTGTTGAGACTCCCGGCGGGCAATGAGCTGCTCGAGCACTCGTTTGGAAAGCTTCGGTTGTTCAGACATTTTTCTTCCTCAAAGTTGAAGCGGTGCACTCGCACCAATCCCGGACACAAGTTCCCGCACGTTGTCGGGGCTGATTTCGATGGTCGCCTTGTAGGGCGAGCCGGCGCCCCCGATGGCTTCGTAGCAGACGTAGTTCGCGTGATGTCGCGCTTGCATCTTCTGGCCGAGCGTGACGCTGGCTGAAGTCGGCGCGCAAACGACGAGGTGGATGCACTTGACTTGCCACTCGTCCTGCATCTGGCGGATGGCTCTGTCGAGAGTTATGCCCAGTCTCTTCAGGTCCTCGGGGCGCTTGATGCAGTCGGGGTTGGGTGTGCTGATGCCGATGCGGATCGTCGGGAGCTTCCAGCCCTCCGCGTCTGCAATGGGTTCCGGCAGCCGAGTCACCGCGATATCGGCGGTCAGGTAGAGCAAAAGCGTGGCCTCGCTCGATCCAGGCCCGCGCCCCTTCAGCAGGTCCATCGTGAACTCGAGTGGCGGCGTGACCAACTCCTGGGAGGTCGGCCACAGCCACCATGAAGTTTGCTACCCAATCATCGAACCACAGCAATCTGCGAACGAATTCCGCCCTTGTACGTGAACAAAGTCAGCGCGCCGTTCCTGATGTCTCCCTTTTCGTCGAAGGCGATGGTTCCGGTCAGCCCCTTGTATTTCACCTTGCCTAGTTCAGGCAGGTACACGGATGGCTCCACCGAGCCAGCCTTGACCATCGCATCGGCCAACACGCCTATCGCGTCATAGACGTACGGCGCGTAGATCTGCACGTCTACACCGTTCTTTTCCTTGAATCTGGTTTTGAACTCCTCCAGCGCTTGCCTGGCGTCGTCATCGACGCCCCCTGCCACGGCGCACACAACCGCCCCCTCGCCCAGGGCATCCCCAGCTAGCTTCGGAAGTTCGGTACTGCACATTCCGTCGCCGCCCATGAATTTCGCGTCAATTCCGAGCTGCTTGGCCTGCTTGAGCATCGGGCCACCGACGGCGTCCATGCCGCCGAAGAACAGCACGTCGGGCTTGGCAGCCTTCAGCTTGGTCAAGATGGCGTTGAAGTCGGTCGACTTGTCGGTGGTGAACTCGTGGCCCACGATGGTCGCGCCAGCGGCTTTGGCCGACTTCTCGAACTCCTCGGCGACGCCCTGGCCGTAGGCGGTGCGGTCGTCGATCACGGCGATGTTCTTGCCCTTGAGCGTTTCGACGGCGTACTTGCCCAGGGTGCTGCCGAGTTGCATGTCGTCAGCCACGACGCGGAAAGCGGTCTTGAAGCCCTGGCGGGTGTACTTCGGGTTGGTGGCCGAAGGCGAGATCTGCGGAATACCGGCGTCGCTGTACAGCCTGGAGGCGGGAATGGTAGTGCCCGAATTCATGTGGCCGACCACGCCTTTGACGTTTTCGTCGATCAGCTTCTGGGCCACCGCGGTGCCCTGCTTCGGATCGCCAGCGTCGTCTTCGGGAACCAGCTCGAACCTGGCGACCTTGTCGCCGATCTTGAGCTTCTTTGCATTCAGGTCTTCGATCGCCATCTTGGCACCGAGCTCGTTGTCCTTGCCGAGGTGGGCGATGGGACCGCTGGTCGGGCCGGCGTGTCCGATCCTGACGATCAGCACACCTGCGTCCGGAGCCGTTGCCGCGGATGCCGCGGCTTCTTCTTTCTTGCCGCAAGCAGCCAGGGTGAGTGCGGCCAACGCGACCGCAATCCATTTAATTTGCATAAAAGCTCCAGAGCATGGTGGGGAAAAAAGTAGAAAACCGTTGTGCGATTCGGCGTTCAGGCCGCACAAGCTTCTCGCCGCTAACCAGCGGCACCCTCGTGCTTGCCTGGCGTCGTTGACGAAGGAGCCGATCGAAAGACGCTGCTCAAGCGCAGCAGCCGTATCAGAGCGCCATCTTGTGAGATACGGTCTTCACCACGGTGTAGTGCAGAAGACCTTCCGCGCCGCCTTCACGGCCGAATCCACTGGCCTTGACCCCGCCAAAAGGCGTTTCGGCAACTGATGCTTCCAAGGTATTGAAGGAGAGATTTCCCGTCTCGATTCCGTCGATCATCCGGTCCACGTTGGCCGCGGAATGCGTGAGCCCGTAAGCGGCAAGGCCGAACGGCAGCGAGTTCGCCTTTGCAATGGCCTCATCGAGGGTGGAGACCCTGTTGATGATGGCGATCGGCCCGAAGGGCTCCTCCTGCATGACCTTCGCGTCGTCAGGAACGTCCGCCAGGACCGTCGGCGCGAAGAAGTACCCCTTGTCGCCGATCCGGTGCCCCCCGGTAAGGGTTCTCGCGCCTCTGGCAGCCGCATCTTCCGAAAAGGCCGTCAGCGCTTCGACTCGCCGGCCGCTGGCCACGGGCCCCATCTCGGTTCTCTCCTCGATGCTGTTGCCAACCACGATTGCCGCCGCGTGCTCGACGAAAGCATCGGCGAAACGATCGAAGACTTTCTCGTGGACGAAGAAGCGCGTTGGCGAAGTGCACACCTGCCCCGCGTTGCGCATCTTCCTCGTGGCCGACAGCACGCCGGCCTTGTAGGGGTCCACGTCGTCGCAAACGATCACCGGTGCATGGCCGCCCAGTTCCATGAGCACCGGCTTGCCATGCTGTGCGGCGAGCCCAGTGAGGTGCCGGCCGACGGCCGTCGAACCCGTGAAGGCAACCATCCGCACCTGGTCATGCGGGATCAGATAACTCGAAATCTCGGCCGGAATGCCGAACACCAGGTTCAGGACACCGGGCGGAAGCCCCGCATCATGGAAGGCGCGTGCAATGTGCACAGCACCGCCCGGGGTTTCTTCGGCCGCCTTCAGGATGATCGAGCAACCCGAAGCCAGGGCGCCTGCCACCTTTCGAGCAGGTTGGCTCATCGGAAAATTCCATGGCGAAAAGGCTGCGACCGTACCGATGGGCTGATGCACCGTCATGTACCGGATCCCAGGCTCGCTTGGAATGACGCGGCCGTACATGCGCTGCGCCTCGCCGGCATCCCATTCAAAGAATTCGCAGCCACGGATCACTTCCATGCGCGCCTGCCTGATAGGCTTGCCCAGTTCGGAGCTGATGGCGTAGGCGATCTCCTCATTGCGCTCACGCAGGAGCGCACTGGCGCGCATCATGATTTCAGCGCGTCTGCGCGGAGCGGTACGGCTCCATGTCTTCAAGCCTTTTGCCGCGGCTTCGAGCGCATCGTCGAGGTCCGATTGCCGCGCAACGGGCAACGTGCCGATGGTGGATTCGTCCGAGGGGTTGATGACCGGCATCGTCTCGGACGCGCAGCGCCATTGTCCGTCTATGTACAGTTTCAGATCGGGATAGGTAGGCATGGTGTGCTCGGCAGATGGAAGGCCCGCAGCTGCCGAATGAATGAGTGTTGAATGGATGAACGATGAAGCCGAAGCGGTACTCAAGCGCCGCGCGCCGCGTGCCACGCTTGCCAATCCCGTCCCGGATGCACCGCGCCGCACGAGGGGCAGCGCCTTTGCTCCGGCGCCGCGCCGTAGAAGCTTTCATAGACGCGCGGCAGGTCGTTGACGATGCTCTGAAGCTGGATTTCGGTGCGGTTCACCAGGTGACCGCATTCCGCGCAGTACCACTCGAAGGCATCGATGGTGCCCAGCGGCCTGGTGCGCTCAATCACCGTGCACAGGCTGTTGGGCTCGGGCCGTTGGGGCGAGTGGCGAACATGGGCGGGCAGGATGAAGATGTCGCCCTCGTGCAGGTCGATGCGTTCGAACTTGCCGCGGTCTGCCACCAACAGGTGTGCATTGCCTTTGAACTGGTGAAAGTATTCCTCGAAAGGATCGTCGTGGAAGTCCGTCCGCTGATTCGGTCCGCCCACTACAGTCACGATCAGGTCCGTGTCTTTCCAGATCTGCTGGTTTCCGACCGGAGGCTTGAGCAGGTGCTGGTTCTCGGCAATCCACTTGGGGAAATTGATGGGTTTCAACATGGAGTCTCCATAGGAACAAAGGGCGCTCAGATCGCCATGGCGGCGCTACGGTTCAGAATGGTCCTGAGCACGCTGTGCGCCGTCATGACGGAGGTGCGTGCGTTGCCGGCGTCGGGTTGACCGGCGATTCGAGTGACCATGCTCCCGCCCGCCGACGCCGCCTCGATCTCATGCACGTTGACGGACGCACCCGGGTCTGCGATCAATTCGACTTGCGTTGCGTCCAGGCCCAGACCGGCTAGCGCCACGGTGGCTGCAACATTTGCGTTTCGGGGGTAGAGGGCGGCGGCTTCGCGCGCGCTGCCTTGAAAAAAAGCCGTCGGGCTGGCAAGCGAAGCGAGGTCTACGCTTCTTTCCGCAACACTGCCAGCCCACGCCTGCGACGGCTTGGACGCGCGATAAACCACGCGCGTGAGCCCTGCCGTGCGCGCCGCGCCGAGCCAGTCGATGCCACCGATTGCGCCCGACGGCACGAGGATCTGGCGGCCCGCAGCGGCGGCCGCATCGCGCAACCGTCGTTCTCGCGAGGCATCCGCGAGGGCGCCGCTCGAGACCAGCACCAGATCGATGCCTGCATGCAGGACGGGGGCTGCGTATGTGTCCACCGCCTGATGGCCCGCGCATTCGACGACCATGTCGAGACCGAAGTTCAGCATGGTTTCCAGGTCCTTCGTCACCGCGAGCGATGAACTTTGGGCATGCGGTTGAACGGATGCGGGCGCGGAGACGAGGATGGCGGCCACTTCCACTGAAGCTTTCGCATGCGACAGCAGAAGCTGATGCAGCGCGCGACCGATGGCGCCATAGCCGATCAAACCAATGCGCTGCATTCAATACACCTTTTCTTCCATGGTCCGGCTCAGGCCTGCTTGAGACCGCTGCGGGCGAACGCTTCGCGTGCTGCAGCCTTCTGCCCTTCGGTCAAGTTCAGCAGAGGCCGGCGCACCGGGCCGCCGACCTGGCCCAGCAACTCCAGCCAATACTTCGTATACGCCTGGGGTGTGCCGCTCGGGCGTGCCGAACGAAAAGCGGTGCGTGCGGGTTCCAGGCTGTCGCGTATCGCACGAGCCTCGGCCAGCTTGCCGTCGAATGCGAGTTGTGTGTAGGCATTGATGCGCTGGTCGACTGCGGTCTGCAGCAGGAAGGGCGGGGTGGAGCACAGGTACAACTGCCAGCCGAGTTCGACGATGTTTTCGAGCCACTCCTCTTCCGAGGCCGTGCTGACGAGGATCCTGTCGCCGGCCAGCCGTGTCAGTTCACGGTACAGCGCGCGATCGACGCTGTACTTGATGGCAACGATGTTGGGCAACTCGGCGATGCGCGCGCACAGCTCGGGGCTCATCACATAGCCGCAATCCGGGTGATTCCACAAGGCGATGCCGATGTCCAGCTGCTCGCTGAGGTAGCGGTAGTACTCGTAGACCGTTTCTTCGACGTCCTGGTGGAAGTGCAGGACGGGGCTGTGCACGACGATGTAGTCAGCGCCGATGTCCTGGGAATGGCGAGCCAGGGCAAGCACAACGTCCAGATTGGCATCCGAGCAGGAAGTCACGATGCCGCAATGGCCCGCAGCTTCCTCGACGGCGATCTCGAAGCTTCGTTTGCGCTCTGCCAGCGACATGGAGAAGAACTCTCCCTGCTTGCCGGTGACGAACAGTCCACCCAGCCGCAGCGTGTGCACCCAATGGCGCAGATTGCGGCGGAATCCCCCTTCATCGAACGACAGGTTTTCGCGGAACGGCGTGACGGTCGCGGCCCAGACGCCACGGAAATGTTCGCGGGCATAGGCCTTGGCATCTTGCTTGCGGTACTTGCGGTTCATGGAGCTGCTTTCTTGAAAAGGGTTGGTGCCTATGGCACCGGATGTGTTGCGTCGGCACAGAGCGCATCGGGACGAAGTCGACCGGCGGCATGGGAATTTGCCCCGCCAGGCGGCGGAGCCGGGGCCACGCGCTGCTTCCTTTTTCCTGCTCTGCACCCTTGGTTGCGATGGGTCGGATTTGGCCGTCTTGCAGGCGCCAGAACAAGCGAAATACTTTGAAGGATTGCTCAGCGTTTCTGCAAAGTCGCCAAGGTTTGTCTCGCCTCACGCGTCGCATTCACCGTGATGTCGGGCGAGACGGGTGGATGCTGTCTCGATGCGTGCCCGATGCATGGCGCATGACGCGGGCGAGACCAGCCGCCGGCGTCGCCATGCCCGCCGGTCGTCGCGCGCTGCCGCGAGGGCAGGCCCCTCAGTAACGAGCCGCTCCCATCCCGGCCCGCATCGGCAATTTCCTTATTCGGGAATCGGAACGCCGATCGCCGCTTTCACTTCCTGCATGGCGAAGCTGCTGCGCAGCATCTTCACGCCCGGCAATCGCCTGAGCTTGTGCTGCATCAGCGTCGAGTAGCGCTCCAGATCCTGTGCGACGACAAGCAGGATGAAGTCCTCCGGACCGGACACGCCGTAGCAGGCAATCACCTCCGGGATGTCTTTCACGCTTTGCTCGAACAGCATCGAGTGCGCTTCGTCCTGGCTGTCGATGCTGATCGTCACGAACACAAGCACTCCCCACCCAAGCGCTCGCCGGTCCAGCCTTGCCTGATAGCCCGCGATGACCCCTGCTTCTTCCAGCCGCCGGACGCGCCGCCAGCTCGGTGATTGCGAAAGATGAGTGAGCTCCGCCAGCTCCGTGCTGGTCAGGCGGCCGTTCAACTGAAGCTCCCGCAGCACCAGGCGGTCGATTCGATCCAGCTCTATTTGCATGATTTATCCAATCTTGAAGAGATATTTGGGTTGATTAGTCGCGAGAGGCGGCATTAAGGCGCCACAAAGCCTAACAAATGCGCATCATGCTGCATACACTTTCTTTCCCATGAACACACCTGCATCTGCGAAATCGATCCCTTTGACACGAGAGTTCTGCCTCGGGTTGGACAGCGAAGACCCGTTGTCCGCGCACCGTGCGCGCTTTCAGTTGCCGCAAGGCGTGATCTACCTGGACGGCAATTCGCTGGGAGCCCTTCCCAAGAGCGTTCCGCAGAGGCTCCGTAAGGCCGCGGAGGTCGAGTGGGGGGATGGATTGATCCGCTCGTGGAATGACGCCGACTGGTATCCCGCCCCGCAACGTGTGGGCTCTCGGATCGCCCGCCTGATCGGCGCCGGAGCGCGCGAAGTCATCGCTGCCGACTCGACATCCGTGAACCTGTTCAAGGTCTTGTGTGCGGCTCTACGGATGAGGCCGGGGCGCAAGGTCATCCTGGGAGAGAAGGACAACTTTCCTACCGACGCATACATCGCCAGCGGCGTGAGCAGCCTGATGGGCGCGCAGTTCCGTGCGGTCGAGGCTTCGGATGTCCTCGACGCCATCGACGAGACAGTCGCCATTGTTTCGCTCACCCACGTGAACTACCGCACGGGGCGTCTCTATGACATGGCGGCGATCACCGCGCGCGCCCACGAGGTCGGCGCGCTGGTGGTATGGGACCTGTGCCATACGGCCGGGGCGATGCCTTGCGACCTGAATGGCTGCGGTGCCGACTTCGCGGTCGGCTGCGGCTACAAGTACCTCAATGGTGGCCCGGGCGCTCCGGCGTTCGTCTTTGTCGCCGAACGCCATCAGGAGGCTTTGGATCAGCCGCTGTCGGGTTGGCACGGCCACGCGAAGCCTTTCGAATTTGTCCAGCAGTATCAGCCGGCGACGGGCATCGACCGGATGCTCGTCGGCACGGCGCCTCAACTGGGGCTGATCGCGCTGGAGGAAGCCCTGCATGCCTTCGACGACGTCGACATGGCCGCACTGCGCCGCAAGAGCGAACGGATGACCGAGCTCTTCATCGAGCTTGTAGACCAGGAGCTGGACGGTTTCACCGTGGCGACGCCGCGCGAAGCGGCGCTGCGCGGCAGCCAAGTGTCGCTGGCGCACGAACACGGCTACGCGATCATGCAGGTCCTCATCGAGCGAGGCGTCATCGGCGACTTCCGTGCACCGAACATCCTGCGCTTCGGATTTGCGGTGCTCTATCTGCGTTTTGCCGACGTGTGGGACGCCGTGGCGCAGATCAAGGATGTGATGGCTACAGGCGCGTGGAAGAGCGACCGGTACATGGTGCGCAAGGCGGTCACCTGAACTTGCGCCATCCGTCTCTCGTGTGTTCTTTCCATGTCCTGTGTTGCAGCGATGAACAATGACTTTCCAGCTCGACTGGTTGATCTCCTGGGAGCGTCGGCCGTCAGAGTCGGCGACGCCATTCCGCCGCATCACACGACGGATTGGAGCGGTATGGCGCCGGTGAAGCCCCTTGCACTGGTCATGCCATCCAGCACCGAAGAGGTCGCCGGTGCCCTGCGGCTGTGCCAGCGTTTCCGTACACCCGTGGTGCCGCAGGGAGGGCTTACCGGCCTGGCCGGCGGTGCGAGGCCCGTCGGCAACGGCATTGCGCTTTCGCTGGCGCGGATGAACGCCATAGGCCCCATCGACAAACAGGAGTCCTGCGTGGAGGTTCAAGCAGGCGCGACGCTTCAGGCCGTACAGGAGGCCGCGCAGGCCGAGGGTCTCTCGTTCGGGATCGATCTGGGTGCGCGCGGCTCCTGCCAGATCGGCGGCAACCTGTCGACCAACGCCGGTGGCATGGGCGTAATCCAGTCCGGAATGATGCGCGAACAGATGCTGGGCCTGGAGGTCGTGATGGCCGATGGTCGCATCCTGAACATGCTGCGGCCCATGTTGAAGAACAACACCGGCTACGACCTCAAGCAACTCTTCGTGGGCGCCGAGGGAACTCTCGGCGTGATCACGCGCGCCTTGCTCAAGCTCCGTCCCGAGGTGCATTCCAGGACGACCGCTTTTCTCGCGCTCCCTGACTACAACAGCGCGATCGTGTCATTGAGACGGCTGCAGACCAGCTTTCCGGGCGCCGTCGCGGCGTTCGAGCTGATGTGGGAAGACTTCCATCGGCTCGCCATCGCCTGGAACGCCATGGCGCCTCCCTTTCCCGAGCGCTACCCTCTGTTCGCCTTGATCGACATCGATGGCCATGAGGACGCTTCGACGACCGCGCAACTGGAAAGCGTCCTGGCTTCGCTGATGGAAGCAGGTGCGGTTGCGGATGCCGTCATTGCCCAGACCAGCGCGCAATCGCGCGCGCTCTGGCGCGGCCGCGAGATTCCGGCCGAGTTCCATTCGCGGATGCATCCGATCAGCTTCGACATCAGCCTGCCGGTGTCGAAGCTTGGCGATTTTGCGGAGAACTGCGTGGCAGCAATGTCCCAACGGTGGCCTGGCCATCGAACGGTGCGCTTCGGCCATCTGGGCGATGGCAACTTGCATCTGACGACGGATGCGAGATCGATCGACGCCCCTCCCGAAGAAGCCGAACGCATGGTGGAGCACTTCGTTTTCGATCTCGTGGCGCAGAGGGGAGGCAGCGTGTCTGCGGAGCATGGGATCGGGCTGCTGAAAAAGCCATACCTCTGCTTCAGCCGCACCGAGAGCGAGGTCGCTGCGATGCGTTCGGTAAAGGCGGCGTTCGATCCACTGAATCTGCTCAATCCCGGAAAGATCTTCGATCTGTCCTGAGCCCCTTGCCTTTGTCCCTGTTCGACCTAAACCCACCGAGAAAAATCAGATGAAATTTGCGGCCCGGCTTGTCCAGCAACTGAGCGTATCGGCATTGATTGCATTCGCGCTTGCACCGACTTCGACATTTGCGCAGAACGACTCCCCCATCCGGATACTGGTGGGCTTCTCTCCGGGCGGGAGCACCGACATGATCGCCCGCCACCTGGCCCTTGGCCTTCAGCGGGAGCTGGGGCGGCCCGTGGTCGTCGACAACAAGCCGGGCGCGGGCGGACAGATCGCGGCCCAGGCGCTCAAGCAGGCGAAACCCGACGGGCTCACGATCTTCCTGTCCAACAGCCACGCCATTTCGATGATTCCGCTGACAGTACGGCAGCCCGGCTACGACCCCGCCAAGGATTTTTCTCCTGTGGCGCTCGTCGCGCTCATCCCCGACGTGCTTGTCGTGAGTACCAGGGGCGTGCCGGGTTCGACGCCGAGCCTCAAGGATTTCGCTGCCTGGGCCAAGGCCAATCCCGGCAAGGGCAACGTCGGCGTTCCGGCCCCCGCCAGCGCGCCGGACTTCGCGGTATCGATGATTTCCGCCGAGATCTCGGCGCAGCTCGTATCGGTGCCTTACCGCGGCGAAGCGCCGCTGATCCAGGACTTGATCGCAGGCCAGATTCCGGCGGGCATCGGCTCCATCGCCGCGACGCTGCCGGCCGCAAAGGAAGGCAAGATCCGGATCGTCGCGATCAACGGGATGGCGCGCTCGCCGAGCTTGCCCGACGTGCCGACCTACGGCGAACTCGGCATCGCTGGGTACGAGACAGTCGGATTCACCGCGCTGTACGCACCTGCGGGAACATCCGACGCATTGGTGAAAGCCTATGCTGCTGCAGCGTCGAAGGTCGTGGGCTCGAAGGATTTCTCCGAGAAGATGACCGCCCTCGGTGCCACCGCGGTGCAGGGTGCGCCCGAAGACGTAAAGAAGATGATGCACGCCGCCGACACCAGCTTTGCATCGATGGTCAAGCGCACGGGGTTCCAACCACAATGAGTACGGACATCGAATACCCCATGACCTTGGCTGACCGGGAGCGGGAATACTCCCCCAGCTCTTGCATCGGAGGCAACTACCAACCGTTCCTGGACGAATACCAGGCCCGTAGCGAAGAGGCCCTGCAACGGCATGCGGTGGTACTGAATCTCTCCTATGGCGAGAAGGCATCGAATCGGCTTGACTTCTTTCCTGCGCCTGCAGCAGCGATCTTGCCGCCGTTGCTGGTGTTCATTCACGGGGGCTACTGGCAGGAGCTGACGAAGGCGTCCTCGCTTTTCCCCGCGAATGGTTGCGTGCCCGAAGGCATCGCTTTCGCTGCCATCGACTACACGCTGGCCCCGGAAGCCAGCGTGCTGGACATCGTCAGGGAGTGCAGGGCCGCCCTGCGCTGGCTGCATGCACAAGGCGCTGCACTCGGCTTCGACCCACAGCGCATCGTGGTCGCCGGCAGCTCGGCGGGTGCCCATCTCGCGGCCATGTGCTGCCTGCGAGGCTGGGCGAGCGACTCCGATCTCCCGCCTGGACTGCCGCGGGCGGCGGTGCTGGTCTCGGGCATCTACGTGCTCGAACCGCTCATCGGCACGTCGATCGACGCGGCCTTGTCGCTGACTCCCGATGAAGCAGCGCTCGTCAGTCCTGGATTGCTGCCGTTGGACGGATTTCCGCCCGCGTTGGTGTGCTGGGGCGAATTCGAGACAAACGAGTTCAAGCGTCAAGGCACGGAATTCGCGTCGCGCATCAGCCGAGCGCGATCAGGTTCTGACACTGACACTGGCATCAGCGCCTTCGAAGTGCCGTCGCGCAATCACTTCGACGTCATCCTGGATCTCGCCCAACGCGACACGCCGCTCGGCGACGCTGCCCTGGCGTTGCTCGCCCGCCCCTGAATCATTGGAGAAAAACGATGCCCGCTTATCGCCCTCAATTCCCGCACATCGTCGACATCAGCGGCGTCAATGCCTGCGCTGAAGCGCGGCCGATGCCCATGACAACGGACACCAGCCGGGCCGAAACCGCCCAGTCGACCGGCGGCGCACCCCTCGTCGACTTCGCTGGCAAGAGCAACCCCTACGTCGACTACCAGAGTATCGATCTGCTGCTGTCCCTGCAGCATCCCCGCAGCCCCGGCTATGACGAGACATGTTTCTTCATCATGGGGCAGGTCAAGGAGTTGCTGTTCAAGGCCTTGCATTTCGAGCTGTACAACGCGCAGCTGCAACTGGCGAAGGATTGCGTGGACAACGCCTGCGAGATCCTGGTGCGGGCCAAGGCCTATGCGCAGTACATCACCAGTTCGTGGGACGTGCTTTCGACCATCTCGCCCGCGGGATTCAATGAGTTCCGCGACTATCTGGGCACGGCCTCGGGCCAGCTTTCGTTCATGTACCGACACGTCGAGTTCGTGCTGGGCAACAAGAGCGCGAGGCTTGCAAGCGCCTTCAGGAACATGCCTCACGTCTGGCCCGGCATTCACGCCGCCTTGCACTCGCGCAGCCTCTACGACGAAGCCATCGCGCTTCTTTCCAGGCGTGGTCACGCGATCGATCAGGCGGCGCTCGAGAGGGATTGGTCGCAACCTTACAGCGTGAATGCTTCCGTGGAACAAGCCTGGGCCAAGGTGTATGAAGATCCCGCCCCCGGCAACGACCTCTATCGGCTCGCAGAAGCCCTGGTTGCGCTGAGCGACCAGATCAGCCAGTACCGCTGGAGGCATTTCGTCTCGGTCCAGCGGCTGATTGGATTCAAGGCGGGAACGGGCGGCTCTGCGGGCGTGGGCTGGCTTCAGCACGTCACGGAGCATCGCCATTTTCCCGAGCTGTGGTCGATTCGCACGGATTTCTGACGGATAGCGGGTGCGAGCAAGGTGAGCGTGCGCATGCCGTCTTTTCCGCAGTCGGCAGTGACCATCCGGCAATTGCGCGCATTTGTCGCGGTTGCCCACGAGGGCAGCATTACGCGCGCGGCGCAACGCCTGTATCTCACGCCTTCGGCCCTGTCCATGTTGATCAGTGCGCTGGAAGGCGAACTTGCTGTTCGTCTGTTTGACCGGACGACACGCAAGATCGCACTCACGGAGGCAGGCCAGGAATTGTTGCCATCGATTGAACGCGTATTCGAGAGTCTCGAGAGCGCGTTCGAGGGTCTTCGTGGTTTCGTCGACCGGCGCGCGCATCGTTTCGCCGTCGCGACCTCCCCTCTGCTTGCATCCACGCTGGTTCCATACCTCCTTGCGAGTTTCAAGAAGCGTTTCCCGCAGGTCAGGGTGGAGATACTCGATCTACCGGTGGACAGCGTTGCCGCGGCAGTGCGTAGCGGGCAGGCAGCCTTTGGCATATGCACGTCAGATCTGAATGCACAGGATCTCTCGACCACGACTCTTTGCCAGGATCGTTTGATGCTCGCCTGTCCGGCTGGTCATGCGCTCGCCTCGCTGCGTGAAGTGCGATGGTTCGATCTGTGCGACGAGCCGCTTGTGCTGCTGCGCCAAGGCAGCGGACTGCGCGTACTGGTCGAGCAGGGTTTCGCCGGAATCGGAGAAACGTTCAAGCCCGCTTATGAAGTAGCGCAGGTCACCACCGCCATCGGACTCGTGCAGGCCGGCCTCGGCGTATCGATACTTCCGTCGTTCGTACTGTCGTGCGCGTTGCCAGCCGGCGTCGTATTCGTCCCCTTGGGGGATCCCGTGATAAAGCGAGCCGTTGTAGCCATCTCCAAGGCTGCGCAAAACCTCTCCGAATCCAGCGAAGCATTCTTCGCGTACTCCTTCCATGAATCAAAAAAGATGTTCAACTCATGACGGGAAAAAAGTAACTGGCATGGTTCTGGCGATTCATAAGGCGGTCGAGCTGTAGAAGTCGATGTTCGATCCGGCGCGACAGAAGGCACCAACGCGAATGTCCTCGCCGAATCACCAACGTGACTGTGATGCCAGCGCGCTACAACTCGACGCAGATCCCGAGGGGAAGGAACTGAGGCCGAGCTGTGCTGCTTCTTCAGCAGGCTTCGATGCATCCCCTGCGCAGCACGTTGGTGCATGCTGCGGTCAAGGCTACGCAACAATCCGAATGCCCACAGTTAGAGAGGCGCCGCAGAGCCGGCGGGCTTTCCCTTGGGAATTGGGCACCCATTCAGCATGTAGTACCCCGACGACGCTGAGGCCTATGCGATCACCGAGCCCGCCGGCTCTGCACTGCGATTTGTTGCGCAGTCATGCTTCGTCCCGGTTCCGTGCGCGGGCGAATTCGTCGCGGTGCTTCATGAAGCGGTGATAGGACATCCGCAGATGCAACTGCATCACCTGGCGCGCCAACTCGCCGTCGCGTGCCTCGACCGCGAACGTGAGATCGCGATCAAGAATCAACGGTCGTGGATGCGCCGGTAGCCAAAGCGTCTGCGCTCATGCGCCAGTTCGACGATTCGCGTGCTCAGGCTGGCCGTGGCCTCGCCCATGTTGGGAGGCTCCCGGTAGCTGGTCCTGGACAACCCCGCATAGCGACAGGCGCGGCGCTCGCTGATGGACAGTTCCTCAACCATCCTGGCAGCGGTCTGGCGCTTGGCCTGCGGGGTCAGTGCTTTACCCCGAAGCCCACCTTCAGCGCTTCGATGTGCAGGTGGGCTTCAGCCAGCAATTTCTTGAGCTTGGCGTTCTCGCTCTCGATGTCACGCAACCGTGTGGCTTCGCTGGCCTGCATGTCGCCGAACTTGGCGCGCCACTTGTAGAAGGTCGCATCGCTGAAGCCCGCCCAGGCGACACAGTTCCTTGATCGCCATACCGCCCTCAGCCTGCCTGAGAAATCCGATGATCTGCTCGTCGGTGAATCTGCTCTTCTTCATGTCCGTTCTTCCTCTGAAAATGGACTCTACTAACCTTCAACGGGTACGGGCTATGGGGAATAGGTCAGCACGGCCGTCGCTTCCTGGCTTGCCTCGCACTTGACGACACGCCGCCGATTTCCTTGGCCCGCCTCTAGAATCTTTTAACCGCAGATGCATGCGCGTATGTAGTGAGACATCCCTTCCAATGAACACTCCTAGCTTGTCGCCCGCTACTGACCAACAATCTGACACGCCCAATCGCTCCGGGCTGCAGGCTCGGATCGTCGATCTGCCTGACAAGGACTTCCTTACCTGCAGCGAGCTGACGTTTTCGATCGCCGATGCGCTGGTCGGCCGCATCGACGAGATGTTGCCTTCATCTGAGACGCGAGCAGCTTGGACTGATGAGTTCGCTTCCAGGCGTTTGTACCCACGGTCATATTCGGCGCGGCAGATGATCATGCAGCGTAGGCGAGAGGAAGGTGCAGCCCTCTCAAGTGGAGTTCTCAAGCCATTGATATCGCCGGAAAGAGAACGCTGGCTGGATGCATGTGCGCACCGCCTACAGGACCTGCAAGCCTGGGTGACCCGGGAGAAGCTCCAGATCTTTACCGCGGCCCGGACACAAGCGCTCTCTCCCGCGCCGGGAACATATCTACGCCGCGCGGATGCCGTCCGCTATTGCGTGGAATCCGGTTTCGAAATCAAAAAACGCGCGGTCGCCGATACCCGGGTATCGCATCGCACTCCAGCAGCACCAGTTGTCGCGGAGACGAGATTGCACGCGGAGAGGCCGACTGCCGCGAAGTCCAGTTCGAGGCTCCTACGCGCCAAGGAAGCCATTTCCCGCACGGGCCTTTCTCGCTCGACCTTCTACGAACGGCAAAACCCGAAGAGTCAGTACTTCGATGCGACTTTTCCGAAACCCGTGCAGATCGGCCCAAGTGCCATAGCCTATCCGGAAGAAGAACTCGACGCGTGGCTCGCATCTCGACCGCGGAAGGAACGCTGATTGCGCGGCGACATGCGACCAACCCAAGCAGCTTTCGACAGCAACAGATTCATTCGCTGAAAGTTGGCATGCCTGAACCCAAGCCCAACTTTCCACGCACTGCCTGGAACGCGAACACAGAAGCCCACCGCGTATGGTCTCTGAACGGGCACAAGCGCGTCACGATCGCGCATCTGCGCGAGCATTTGAAAACCGTTTCCGATGTTCTTCATCGACCCGATCTAGATCCATTTCAAACGGGGTCAACGCAAGCTAGCGATTTGTCCGAAAGCGAAGCAAAAGCCCTTGCCCTTTTTGGAATAAGCACGCGCGTGCTTATTTTTCAGCGCAATCCTCAAAAAGCAGTCCAGCAGCAAAGGGGACGAATTGAGGAGTGGCTGTTCGACAAGTTATGGGCGCGGCCTTCTGACCCCGAGTATTTGGACATGATGGGTGCTTTTTGCCAACACATCGCCGAGGACCTCCGTCGCCCGCCTCGAACTCTGCGAGCGTGGCCGGAAGTTTCGACCCATTCGTCGGATGCCTCTGTTGCCGACCACTGCGGTACAGCTGACTATTCCATAGCTGCTCGAGCAGCAGAATTGGAAATTGCGCCAACAACGCAGCCCGGGTTCAAAAAGCCGGACGGCAAAGCACTGCCAATTTTTCATATCAGGAAAATCCTGCAGCTTCGCCTGCAGCGAAAATTCAGCCGCAATGCCACGGCCAAAGAGCTCGGCATCGCCGGCGGATCAGTAACCTACTTCACGACTCTTGCCCTGAAAGCCGGCCTGACTTGGGAAAGAATTTCTACTTTTTCCGATACTGATTTGCAGGCGCTCATGCGGCCCGGTAAGTCCAAACGGCAACTCCGTCCGCAGCCAGACTTCAACGAGGTTCGTCGCCGTCTGCAACAGGGTGAGACGCTCAAGCAGGCGTGGAAACAGTACCGAGATCAACATGCGAACCAACGCCCCTACGGCTACTCGCACTTTCACGAGCTCTTCCAGCAGTGGCTACCAGTTGGGGATTCGGCGAAAGCGGGCAAACAGGGTCGCAGCAAGTAACCGGAGTGAGGCCGAATGCGATACCCACTGCCATGGCAGACCTACGCAAAGTTTCCCTGTAGGGCCTAGCAATCCTTCCAAACCGGCCAAATCGTAGTCAAACCGGCTTAAACGTAGCCCTGGAATCCGATTTCTTCTGACCACCTCTGATTCCGTTTTAACTGACCAGTCGCCTCCATCTTTCTTGCATCTCGCTGCTCATCTATGCCACGGAAACGCGCTGATCCATCCGCCCTTACCCAATCCGAGTGCTATGCACAGATGGCAATCGATCATCAGACCTTCTATCAGCGGAATGCTCAGGGGCAACTCATCGCCTACAGCACAGATGACGGCGAACAGGTTTCTTGGCTGGCGAGGCTTGATCGCTTCGTTGCCATGACCGAGGCAGTTGACGAAGCTATTTGGGAAAAAGTTACTACGGAGGGCTTGAAGCCAATCCTTCGGGCTTTGGCACCGGGAGTCGACGCATCACGACTCAGGCGCTTCATTCAGCTGGCCGACGATAGCAGTGTTCAACGCAACCTGCATTTCAGCGAGCCGTTCCAGATATTTGTGCAAGCCCGCAATGCTGCAAGGCACCCCGAAGAGACTGCGTCCCTTGACCAACGGACACAGCCAAGGAAGAAAAATATTACGAAGGAAAAAGAGGAAGATTTAATTCACCTTCTCAAAACACTGCGCTCCAGAATTCTCGAAAGAACCTATCGGCGCAGGCTTTCTCACCGGAAGGAAGCCGCCACGAATAATTTCAAAAGAGGAAAAAAGCTTTTTGAAGAGCTTTTCGAAGCCAAGAGCGCACTCGCAGTCACAAGACTTGAACTGGGGCATTTGAACAAGCCTTGCTTCGATATTTCCAGCGCCAAAGCCGACGTAAAAAGGTTTTTTAACAATCTGCGTAGCGCGAATTCCCGCAGCTCATTGAGTGAGTTGCTTGGGTATGTCTGGAAGCTCGAGTTCACTCCATCGAGGGGCTACTATCTTCACTTGGTCCTGATATTTGAAGCAATTTCTGTGCGTAATCCAGCGCCCCGCGTTGCGGAGATTGGGGAACTCTGGAGGCACCTGACTTTGGGCAGAGGATATGCCTTCGATTGCAGCCTTTCTCCAAATGCCTTTCATCAGGTCGGCATCGGTGTGCTCAAGCGCGATGACAGGTCCGCAAGAGACGAATTCCTGAAATACGGCATCGAGTATCTCACGATGAAGGATCAATTTTTGAAGCCCTACGCTCCCAAGACAAAGCTTTTCGATGCTTCACAATTCAGATCAGCGAACACCAAACTCAAGAAACAGGAAAGAGGCCAAGCCACCTGAGTTCGGCGCTTGTAGAGCTCCTACTCGTCTTAGGCTTGGACTCAACGCAGGGATGAAGCCTCGCGCAATCAGAGGAATTCTGGAGTCCCGCTCCGGCGAGACGTAGGCAGAGCGCTGTTTGCGTGGTTACAGCGCCGCTCGCTGAGCCGTCACTGCCGCCTTCGCCTCGGCGTCCATTGACCGAATCCGCGCCGGCCCAAGGTGTCGCTCAGCAACGGGAGAAAGTCCACGCTCAGTGCGACTGAGATGACTCACCCGCACGTCGTGCCCGTAGTGTTCCAAAGCGGCGTTGAGTGTTTCCTCCCAGCTCTTTCTGAGTGACTTTGTCCGGGCCGCAAGCTCAGCACGGCTGAAGCCACAGTTGTCCTTCTTGCATCCTCCCAGTTCGGGGTACATGGGGTTGTAGCGACGGAAGTATTGCGTGGAAGATCGCACGATGCCGTCCGGCATGCGTTCAGAGAGCATGATGTGCGCGTGGGGCTGCGGGCATCCACCGAACGCGGCAGTTGGGGAATGAACTGCAAACTGATAGACCTTGACGCCCGCAAGCTCCCGAGCGTAGCAGCGCGCCAATTCCACATTTTGCTCCATGGACAGTTCGTTCGGCAGAGCCACCTCGACCTCTCGGTAGACAGCGCCGTTGCTACGTTCGTGCTTGTCGGCCATCGTCCAGAACTTAGCTGGCGAGCCCTCTGACCACTCGGGAAGATTCCCATGTCCATGAGCGACCAGGTCTTCTTTCTCGCCATGGTGGCCCGAGCGAATGATGTAGTACGCATGCGGCTTAGCACAGCCCTTCTTTCCGCTCTTAACGCTCAAGTGATAGCTTGCCATTTCGGCTCTCCTTTATAAAAGATGAAAAATAGAGAAACGGTAAGTGCGCATCAATCTGCTCCCCTGCTGTCGATAGCTCCAGGCCGCTTTCATCAACTCAGTCACTTCTCATGTTCTCCAGAACATGATGAAGTGCAGTAGAAAATTACTGATAGACGAAAAGAGAAAGAAGAAGAGTGAAATGAGGGCCAAAGGACCGGGGAGGTTCTGACTCAATGGTCTTGACCCAACCCAGAGCCACAATCTGAAGATGCACTCCTCCCTCCTATCTGTACTTGACACGCTCTCGGCTGGCGGAGATGGACATGTGCGAGTGCAGGGAGTGGCTTGTGCGGTGGAGCGATTCGGCTTCGCCAAGCGGTAGTCGCCGGACTCGACAAGGCTGGTTGTCAGCATCTGCATTCCCACGAGCTCCGTAGAGGCCGGCACCGGTCGGTGACGAGCATCGGCATTCGTCAGCCCTTGAATCAGAAATGCAGATCGTCTGAAATCGATTTGGCTGAACCCGCGTTCCTGTCGACGCTGGCGGGCAGCAGATCGATGCAGGATGGCCTGGGTGACGTGACAACAGTTTTCTGAGTGCCGGAGGTGCTCAGGTTGGATCGCGCGAACTGGGAAATTCTTATCGTGTCAGCCCATGACATGACAGCCATTCTGCTGTTGAAAGAGCCGATCAACTCCACCTTGGGACCGAGCCATGAGCTACTTCTCTCGATACCGTAAACATCCAGCTGGCGAATGCTCTCTTTGCCACAAGCCGCTTGGAGAACTCTACTTGACTCTGTCGCGTATCCAGCTTCCGGCCAGTCGATTCCCGTCGGCACATTGCCCGCCATGGGAACTTGAGCGCAGCAAAGTCATTGCGGCTTATTGCCCAGCCCACAGTCTGGACGTAATCAAGAGCAAGCTACAAGCCCTGGGCATTGCCTCAACAAACCCGCCCCTCACGCACGGAACGTGGCGATGCGGGTGCTGCGGCATCAATCCCGTCAACTACAGTGCGCCGAATACCCTTTATGCGGTGCATACGCTGAATTTCAATGGATGGGGAGTTCAAGACGTTTTCGGCGAACTTATCGACGTCCTCACTTGCGTCGAGTGCGAAACCTCATTCACAGACCCGGACTCGCCGCGCGCCGGTCAGAGAGCCCAACCCAACGATTCCATTTCAGCGGCCGCAAAGCCGTAGACGTCAACAGGCGCCCGCTCCCGCTTTGCCCTGCATGTCGCGCACCGGTCCAAATGGCCGAGCAAACTCCTCGAGGCGTTGGCGTGCGCAAGCGGCGAGCCCATCGATGCGCCGCTGTCTATCGAGCAACTGCGATCAAGCCACCGAGCAGTCGCCCGGAGCGTGGACTGACACCAGAGGCTTCCCGTGCAAGAGGGCTGAGCCGATGGCGCCTCCCATGCCGCTCGATCGCAGAGCCCAAATACCAGGAGAACAACATGTCCCAATATTGGAACAAGGTCCCTTCGAAGCATTGCTCAAACTGCGGAGCACTCATTGGCCAGCTTCACGTGAACTTGCACCGCAACGAAGAACGCTTTGAACTACTTCGCCCCCCAACCAACCTGGAAGTGAGAGATGCCCGAGTGCTGAAGTCATACTGCATGAAGTGTGGAGTCAACGCTGCGCGCAAAGATCTGGAGAAGCGTGGGTTCGTCTGCCACGACATAGAGGACTACGAGGGCGTCCGTCTGTGCACAAGTTGCGGACGGACTCACCTCAAAAGGAACAAGTGGCAACCCGTTTACCTGATCGCTGTCAACCTGTTTGATGACGAGGACCTCGACACGGTGGAGGAAACGGCGGTAGTGATTGCTTGCGCGGAGTGCGAGGCTGCGTATGGCGGAATGCACCCCGTACCGCTGGCCTTGAGCCCCCGACGACTGGCGCGACGGTTCATCGATGCTTTTTGAGCGACATGCACAGCCGAAGAGCCAGTGCAACGCACCTTGAGAGTCCCACGGATGCCGGGCCATGGCCAGATTGGCTCGCACCATGAGATGGAGACGCTCATTTTGGGAGCCAAGTCAGTCTTGACTGAGCCCTATCCCATCCCCTAACAACCTCATCCCCGAAGTGAGCAGCGCGAAGCCCCGCAGATGCCGCTGAAGTGCTTGGCCCCTCGGCTCGCGTCGCATAAGCGAGGCACACCCTTCGATACATCCGGTGCCCGGGGAAGTCATGAGTGCGCCGACTATAAGCAAGGAGTTGTGGAGGCCGATGACACCAGCGCATCACGATCAAAGGTCTGTCTTCTCGAGAAGAACTTCGATCTGGCAACGTCAATCGCTGCACTGGCAATCGTCAAGACAAGCTCGCGCAATCCATGTGCGAACGGATATCGAACTGCCACTCTTGGTTTTGCTCTATCGACGGACCTCGTGCTCAACGTACGACGTGGTCCCGCTAGCTGCAGCGGGCCAGAAGGGAGCGACTTCGGCCCGCAGGCACTCCCGCAGCGCCTCCTCGTTGGACAGTTCAAGCACCTGCATGTTCTTCAGGAACTCGATCTTCAGCTGCTCGAGCACAATCGCCCGGTCGTCATACAGGCGGCGAGCTTGCGCACCATCGACTTTGCCCATGCGATGCGGGCTCGGCAGCCCGGTCGAACGGGAATTCAGCTGAAAGGCGCTGAGCCAATCGCGCCCGGATGATCCACGCGGCTTGGTCATTCGATCAAGCTCTGGAATGAAAGTGATATCTGGACTACGCATGATCGATTTCCTGACGAAGGACGGAGAGAACTCATCGACAGAGAAGTTGCTCGGACTGTGGGCTCACGGTCTTCGCGAGCCAGCGCATGACAAAGTGACAGCGGTCGGCATCGAGGCGATTCCCCCAGATATTTCTTCTCCCTGGCCTCTACCAGCACCGCACCGCTGTCGAGACGCAGTGTGCTCAACGCGCTCGAAGTCCACGTGAAGTCTGTGTGGGAGTCGCGTGAAACGATACCCATCGTCGTGCCGGGTGCAACCACGAGGCCGTCGGATGAACTCTCTTGGGCACCAAGATGCTCTCCATCACGAGCAATCATGAAAATAACTTTCGTTTTCTTCATCAAACATGTTGGCGGGCTCGTTCCGAGCCTGGCCTCGAGCGAGCCGCGGTTTGGAGCGGTGGCGCGCAAGGCCACGACCGCCCCCTAAGGCGCGGTGATGGCTCTGTGTCGAGACGCAACGTGCCAGTTCATCGTCAGATGAGGACGCTCGCGACATTCACTCGACCTGAGCCCAAGCTGCACCCCGCCTGCAGGTCTCGTGCTCACGAGCGGCATGTGCACAATCGCCCCCATGACGACAAGAGAGATGCTCTCCGACGAGGAACTGGGAGCCCAAGCAAGCCATTGGCGCAAGAAGGCTCTGCAGGGAGAACTTCACGCGCGTGGCATCGCGCACGAACTGGAACGAGAAATACACCGGCGCTCGGGCGCGCCCATCTCGAACTGCGGCGCACTGGCCCTGCGTCCCCTCAATCTGCGTACCGCGGTCCAGCGCCGTTGGTGGCGGTTCTGGCGGGCTGCTGACCAACGGTAGCGTCTATGCGCGCGATGCCAAGGGGCTGATCGTGGAGGGCGTGCGCAAGCGCGACATCGCGGCTGCGGCTGACGTGCGACCAATCGGCGGCCGTTATGCCCGGAAGGGTGCGCAGATCCTTTATCGCGGCAAGGCCCTTGCGCGCACTGGCACCGTCGACGTTGACACCGCACGTGGCGTGCACTCTGACGTGTTGATTGATGCGCAGGGCCACATGTTGCTAGGCATGCGCTATCGAAGACTGATCGGCGTGGACGCGGAAGCCTGCGTTTCTTCGATCCGCACTTTGCTGTCGACGACCGGTATGTCTATGCACTGGAGTGGGACAGATTCTGGCGTATCGACGGCGTGGACCGCGCAAGCTTCCAGGTCGATGGCCCGAGGCAGGCGCACGATGCCGAGGGCGTACTGCGCTTCGACGCGTAAGCGCGCGAGTGGAAGCGCGTCAGCGGCGCGAGTGATGCAGGCGAGCCAGACCGAACAGGCTGGGGTACGCAAGCAAGGCGCGCTATGTGCAGGCCTCATCGATGCAAAGGCCGCGTATGCTTGCTCCAGCGGCCAAGTCTTGCAGAGGCCCTTTTGTGCGACAACACGGACAGCGTAGCAACGATCCCGCCATCGTCCCAGCGACCCTCCCAATTCAGCGTCAGGTTGTCTTCAAGGTACAGGCTGCCCGTGTGCACCAGCACGAGGTCCGAGTGCTTCAGCAAGGAGGGACAAGAAAATGCAGCGGACATTTCTCCGATGGTCTTCAGCGCAAACATTCCGTGTCCTTGAGTGTTATCGGCGTGCAGTTCCAGCCGTTCAGCGGTCGAGGAAGGTGCCTCGAATTGCCCTTCAAGCGCGACCGGCCTTCATTGCGCCTTGAGTGAGCCGGCTGCGGTCCGGTACTTCTTCTTGAGCAGATCCCGGGGCGTCTTGCCCGCATGGTTGCGGACATCCCAGGAAGCGCCCAGGTCGAGCAGCAACTGGATGCTGGGCAAGTCGTGCTCGCTGTCGACATGCCCGGCCATGAGGTGCAGCGCCGTGTTGCCATCGGCATCCTGGGCATTGGCCTCAAGGCCCCAGCGCACCATCTGGGCCCACAGAGTGTCGGAATGGGTGTAGAGGCGGTGTCCCTGCTCCACCGCGAAGTGCAAGGAGGTCTGGCCCCGGGCGTTGCGCCAACCCGGATCGAAGGGCAGGCGCTCGGCCAGCAGCCGGGCGCACTCAAGATGCCGGCAGTAGGCCCAGGCATTGTTTCCCTGCGAATCCGTCAGGGCCGGGTCGGCCCCAGCAGACAAGAAGGCCTGCACGGCCTCGGTGGGTGCGGTCTGCGACCATTCCTCCAGCACCTTCTGCAAGGGAGTGGTAGCCGTCTCGTCCGGCGCAGGGCGGGAGAGATCATTCGCGTCCAGACCATGATCGAGCAGCAACCTGATCGCCTCGAGCGAGCGGGCGTAGTGCATGGCTGTGCGGCCTTGCAGGTCCCGCGCCTGCGGATTGGCGCCAGCGCCGAGAAGGCGGGCCTGGGTCACGGGGCCTGCGCGCATCAGCAGCGTGGTCGCCACACCGGATGCACTGTCCCACCCTACGTCAGGATTCGCACCCGCAGCAAGCATCGCATCGAGCACAGCGAAGTACTCGTCGTCAGACAGTTGATCGGCATCCAGCAGGCGGTGCAAGGCCGCAAAACGCTCTTCGGGCCAGGGGTCGACGCGAGCACCGGCCTGGATCAGCCACAGCAGTGTCGGAGCCTTCGCAGTGGTCATTGCGGCCAAGAGCGGCAGCTCATGGGTGGCCAGCGAGGCGCCATGCCGTACCAGGCATTCCAGCATCCCGAGATCGTCGCGCCTGGCAGCCAGGACCACCGCTGTGTTCTCCTTGTTGTAGTAGTCATCCAGATCCGCGCAGTCCAACTGGGCACCTGCGGCGATCGCTGCTTCGGCGACCTTGGTATTCCCTTCGACCGCCGCCTTGAGCAGTGCGAAATCGGCCGGCGTTTTTGCACGCACCGGCTTGGGACGCACCGCGCCTTGCGCAGGGGCGTACGCGGTGTCGTCGGCCAGCCACACGCGCCAACGCGCGGCGACCGGGCCTGCACTGTCCCAACGCACGCGCTCGGAGCCCTCGTCGGTCGTGAACAGGTCCCAGCAATGCCAGGTCGAGCCCACGCAACCCAGCACGATCCAGCCACTGAGGAATTCGAACAGGTCGGCCGCGATCACATGACCGTGCGGGCCATCCTGTTCGTGACTGAAATAGCGCACCGGCCGGCAGTCAGGGTCTTCGCTGCGCAGGTCCAGCGCCAGCAAATCGCCGTTGGGCAGTTCCATGAACGGCAAATGACGCTCCCAGAGGGCCTGCACTGCTGCGGCCTGGGCGTCCTCTTCGTTCTCACGCAAGTCCTCCAGCCAGCCCTCGACCCAATTGGACAACGCCCGCCCGCTGGCATCGATCTGCTCGACGTCCCAGAGCGTTCCGCCGCCGCTGTAGCAGGCGGCGAACTCGCCATCCGGCTCGTCCTCGTCCGGCGCGCGCCAGCTGAAGGTACAAGCCGAAGCCTGCGTCAACAGCCAACGCAGCTGCGTCGGCAACGGGTGCCCCATACGACGCTTGAGTTGGGTGTCGAGCGCCTTCAGCTTTTTCTCGGAAGCCGGCGTGGTCAAGACCAGAGGCTCTAACTTCCAGCTACGGTCTCTGGCCACCGATTCCATCGACGTCAGCTGATCGTTCCAGGTCTTCCACAGGCGCGCGAGCCCGGCTGTGTCGGCCAGAGATACGGAGCCTGCGGAGCGCCAGGAAAGAACAACAGGAAAACGTGCAGCGGTCTTGGCGCTCTCGGGTGTCGGCATCGCGGGAATATGGCTTCTAGCGGTTGATGATCATGGAGTAGACCGGCGGCGTCTGCGACCGGTCCACGAAAACATAGGCGGTTCCATCCGAGCAAAAATTCGCCACCTCGGTGCCACCACCTTCCTCGAGGCTCACCCAGTTGTCGATCTGCAGCACCAGCCGACCTGGAGGTATCTGCTGCGCGCCATTGGCGGTCCAGTACGGCACGCCGCCGGCCTTGGTGCGCCAGGCGCTGGCCCAGTTGTGTGGGTGGGCGACCTCGTCAGGCAGGTCGGTGTGCCGGCCGTAGTCGTAAAAAGCGTCCTCCAACTCGGCGGGAGCGCCGTCGTCGGCCGCATGCCAACGCGTGATTGCGAGCTCCAGCAACACTTCGGGCCGGCCATCGTCTTCGGCCGCAGGCGCCGGCGTCGGCGCATTTGCCAGCGCCTGATGCGGCACTGTGAAGACGGCGTTGGCACCTCCATCGGCCTCCCAGAAGCTGCACACGCTGTCCCATTCGCACTTGAAGACGAACAGCACTTCGCCGTCCTGCACGCCAGGCAACGCGCAGGCGTCGGCCGGCAACTGGGCCAGATGGCTCATCGGGCGGCCGCATTCCTTGCAGACGGGCCACAGCTGTGTGGGCAGGCCCCAGGGCAGCCCGCCCAGTTTGGGCACCAAGCCTTGCGGCGCACCTCTGCGGAAACGGGGGTAGTGGCTCAGCATGGCGATATAAGGGTGCTTTCGCGCTGCATGGCCCCGGTGCTGAAGATCCGGGTCCATTGGCCATCACGCAGGAAGGCTGCGCCGCCATAGCCGGCCAGCAGCAGGACGCCATCGCCCACCGAGAGGTTGCCGGCATAGGCACCCATGCCGTCTGGCAACTCGGCACGTTCGACACGGTCGTCGCGGATGTGCCAGACCCCGTAGTCGGAAGTGGCCCAGACCCGGTCCTCGTGCCAGACCATGTCCTTGAACGGCAGGGACATCGAGCCCACGTGGACCCGCTGCCAGTGCTGGCCACGGCCCTTGAAAGTGGTGCCCTGCTCACCGCTGATGTAGACCTGACCATCACCGGCGCAGACCACAGTTTCCAAGTCGATGCTGCTGGGGAAGTCGAGGCGCCGCCACCTCTTGCCATCGAAATGCCAGACGTTGCCGGCGTTGCCTACGCAGTAGATGTCTGCTTCGCCGAAGCCATCGATGTCGTCGAACGAGTTGCTCTCCTTCGGTGGGTCCGGAATCTGATCGTTGAAGTGCAGCCAGTCGTTCTTGTCCAGACGCTTGCCCACGCCGCGGTTGCCCATGCAGAAGTACAGCCAGCCATCGATGGTCCTGAGCTTGTTCACGCCGCCGCGGCCCGGACCTTTTGCCCGGCGCCAGGATTTGAGATCCTCTTCGGTCGCCGCTTCGCCGCTGCCGATTGAATAGATCTCTCCCTCCAAGGTCATCGCGACGCATTGCTCCTTGGGGAGCATGCTTATGCCGAGCAAGGGCAGATCAATGCCATTCAGGTGGTTGCTGGAAAAAACCTTCTCAGCCTGCTTGTGCAGCATGACGGGATATATCATCAAGTTCTGCATTGAAATCCCTTTTTCATTGTCACCACAGAGCCTATACAGAGGCTTCTGGTCATCGAATTCGACCCGCGCCCTGCCCGACCGCCCTGGTCAGGCTACGCGTTCCAGCTTCACCTTCGCGTGGCAAAAATTTGCGGCCGATGGTGCTTCATTTCCTTGACGCATTCGTGATCGTCCCATTTTGAACCAGCAGGAACTGCACCTGGCACCTCCCGCCAAGTCCCTCACGGCTGTCTCACTCGTCGGAGTGCTCGGCCACGGTGTGATGACCGCATTCAGAAGTGTGAACATGAGGAGTCGCTGGAGACCGCTCCACTCGCTTCGCGGTAGCGGTGGTCGACCTCGCTCCAACGCAACACTGGCAGCACGTAGCCGCCGCCAACGGCTGGGTCGTGCACCTGGCCGCGGATTTCCTGCGGTATGCCTTTGCGCCACAGGCCAACGCGCAGCGTCAACGCCCGCGGTTGATCATGGGGAAAAAGTTCACGCAAGCCACCGACACAACGGAAATCGCGATCGACCAGCAGCGGTTTGGGAAAGTCCTCCCACGGCGCGTTGGCAGGACGTCCACGGTAGTACTCCTCGGCGAAGACCGAAATCAGCGCAATTTGTGACTGAGCGCCGGGCGCCGCCAACTCGCAGCGGCGCACAGCTTCGGCATAGGGCTTCCAACGTCGCGGCAGCTGGGCACGATCCTCCACGGACAGCGGCACGCAGGCTTCGGGCGATAGGACCTGCCACTCCGCAACACTCTTCATGGCAGCGGTGGTCGACCTCGTTGACGGCGCTCTGGCATCAGCCCGAACGAGCAACGGTGCCGCGAGCATCCATATCGCCAGCACCCCCGCCACGCTACGGAACAGTCCTACTCCCTTTTCAACCAATTGCTGCGAGTGATGAGACTGCTCGGCAACATCCTCGATACGACCCTTTAGGCTTGCCGGGAACTCTGTGTTTGCGCCAGCACCTTCGGTCATTCGCAGTATCCCGTGTCCCAGGCGCGCATGCCGTACTTCACCTGCACCAGCCGCCGGTCCCCCGTCTGGTCGGCCACTAGACAGAAACTGGCATCCTGCCCTCGCGTCGGATCGGATGAGTCCGATGAGCGCGTATTGAGATAGACCCGATACACCCTGCCGGCCTGCAGCGCCGGTGCGGAGGCAGGCGAGGCAGTGGCGCCGTCCAGGATCTGGCCATAGACGACACAATTCGCGGGAGACATCCCCAAGGAGGACCCAAGGTCAGGCGCCATCGACCAGACCGTGTTCACCGGTTTCGTGGAGCTGTCGCTGAGGATCACCGCCTGTAGCAGAAACGAAGGCCCCCGCTTCGCTTCCTTGTCGCTGATCGTGAAGCATGGCTGTCCGTCTTGCAGCCGGACTTCGGCCTCTCCAATACGCGACATGGCGCAGGCGCTGCCAAGCCAGGCACTCAAACCCAAGGCGATCAGAGAACCAATGCAGATGCGGGACATAGCTTGAGGTTCTGGCATGCCTAGGCCGCCTCGGACCAATCGACCGTGGAACGGATCTCGCGCCTGCGCCACTGCTCCAGGCGTTGTGCATACCGCGGCGCGATCCGATCGAAGTTCTCCCAGCTGTCCTGCGTCATCGCATCGCCGGGCTTGCGCCAATAGTTGCCCTCACCAAGTATCTCCCGCGTGTCGGCCAGTGCCGACGCCTCTTCCGGCTCCATCAGCTTGTTCATGTAGGCGTGGCAGAACGCCGCATGCATGGGACGCACGTCGTTCTGCCACAGCAGTCCGCCCAGACTCGAAGACAGGAAAGCCAAGGGCGACAGTTGCCGCTGGCGCACGGCATCGAGCTGCACAGCGTCGAGCCGGTCTTCCCGCAGGACGCCGTTCAGCGCGCACCAGCTCGCGAAGAAGCCATCCTCCACACAGTGCTCCGGCTTGCTGTCGGGATAGATCGTGGCGTAGGTCTCCTCCTCGTCGAGGCTCAGCAGGAGATGCTGGGGCAACCCTGCCGAATTCATCGAGACCTTCGCGCGCAACCCTTCGGCCGGTGGCGGCAGCGTGAAGCGAACACGTTTCAGCGTACCTTCGACGCTGCGCGCGAAGCACGCGCTGAGTGCCGCATCATTCATCTGCCAGTCAAATCCTGCCGGCAGCGAACCGCGATAGTCCGGATAGATGAAAGCACGGGAAACCCAGGTAACCCAGGTGCGCCCGTCCTTGCGCGGCGGGAAGTGCGAACGCGTGGCGAGATCCATCTCGGCCATGACTTCGATGCCGAGCTTGCGGTTGCCGATGTCGCAGCGGTTGCCCGGCGTCGCATTCTTGAAGGGCTTCTTGCCGAGGGCTTGCGCCAGCTCCACTGCGGCGGGGTCATCGATGCGCTTGCCGAGGGCGGCGAGGAGCAAAGTAGTAATGTCCTGAGTGGTCATGAAGTCTGGTGTTCGATGTCGAGTCGGTGTCGAGGTGCCTCGCACCGTTCAGGCAAGCGCAAAGCCTGCCGGGCTCGCAGCATAGCGACCCCAACCGCCATCGCACCAAAACAATACGGATGACCAGGCTCAGGATCAAAAAGTTGTGGCGACAAAACAGCAACCTAAACAGGCGTGTGTCCTTGCACCACGGCTCGGACCCGAAACCGACTCGCCTTCCGACGCGACGAGGGCCAGCGAGAGATCAAGCCAAAGAGTGTCGATCAACAAAGTTGACGTCTTGCTTGATCGATTCAGAACTTGCTACGGGTCCAAGGCGTCATTTCCTTGGCCGGATCGTGCACGATGTACTGCATGCGCGGCGCGGCAGGCTCGGTGAAGAACACGCGACCGCGCCCTTCGAACGCCCCTGCCGTCTTGAAGTTGTCCTTGACGATCCGCACATCGCGCCCGAAAAGTTCCGCGACACCGTTCCAGACGGCGAACAACAGACGATCACCCAGCGCCGCCACGTCATTGAGCGGCATCGCATAGCGGCCGAACTCCGCGAATCCCGCGGCACTGCCGTGCAGTAGTCGTCCCTGGACGCCGGAGCCGCAGATCATGACAGTCTTTTCGGGCAGCAACGCGATGCCGCCGAGCGACTCTCCTTCGGTCGGTGTGCCCGGGATCGGCAGATTGCTCCACTGCTGTCCGTCGAAGTGCAACAGCGTGTCGACGGCTCCCACCGCGTAGACGTCGTCGCAAGCGTGGCCTCGGATGGTCCGGATTGTCTGGGCGGCGGTGCCATCGCCATCCCGGGTCTGCGCCCAGTGTTCGCCGTCCCAGTGGTACATGTGGCCGCCGCGCGCGCCCACATGGACGTCGTCATCTGCACAGCCCCACAGCGCAGTGACATTGGGCGGCAGCCCCTTGGAGCGGTCTCGTGGCAGCGCCGACACCGTCCAGGCAGGCCCGCCGTTCAACACCTCATATTCGAGGTCGCCGCTCGGCACGGCCCAGCCCGTCGGTGCGGTAGTGCCGACACGCCCATCGGCGCTTCCCACCCAGAGATGGCCCGCGGGGGATGTCCACAGCACACGCAGCGCATCGTTGGTCGACAAAATGGGGATGGCCTGATCGCCAGAGCTGCCGCCCGGCGCAAGCCGATAGAGGTTGCCGACCGCGGCACCGATATCCCCGGGGGAATACGCCAGGCCCATGAACACGATGCCTTCGGCAGTCTCCACGACCTGATTGATTTCCTTCTGCAAAATTAGCTCCTTCTCTTCGATACTCCTGTGCCGCCATGTGACGTGGGCCTCGTTGCGCTCGCCAGCAACCATTGCTCGGTCGTACGCGTGATACCTCGTCGTGTCGAGACATCGAGGAGGGCGCGCATGCGTGGCCGCGAGATCGGCGATCAGGCAGGACGGCAGCGTCACGAGGTTGCTCAGCGAGGCACAGCACGCAGAAATAGTCACGCCACCGCCTGCGCCGAACCCGTGGGCCGAGGTCCTTCATGGCCCATGACGAAAGCCGAGCGGCCCGGAGTTGCCGTAGCGACCCTTCTCTGCATCACGATCGCCGCGCCCACCGGCGACTGCAGCGAGCTGACAGTGGCAAAGGACTTCGTCATCTTCGCGCCCAGGTAGGCATGGCCAACGCTCACTCAACTTGTCGGTGCCGCTCCATCCAGGAAATCGGCACGCCGATGATGACCCAGTGCACCATGCTCGCCCGCCTCCCATCCGGCGCTGCGCGTCCTTAAACTCTCGGCAAACGCTCTTTCATCAAGGGAATCATGTCGTCCCAGCGGCCTGGTGCGAATGCTGTCGCAGCTTTTGTATCGGGCTCCTCTGGAAAATACCCAAAAAGAGAAATTCCGAGCGCGGGGAACACAAAGGCTCCAGATCCACGAACCGCCTTGGGGTCGCGCCGAATCAGGTCAGCCAATACCTTCTTGCCAGGACCTGCGTTCAAGTCAACCCCATCGAAAATCGCGACGCCAATCATCCTGGAAAAACCGACCTCGACAAGCCTCTTTGTTGAAGCCTCGTAGGTGCAGCTGACCATGGCTGGCTCGCGGAACTCGAACAGGCCACCCTTATTCTTTTTCGATGCCTGTGTGGGTGCGCCTATGGCTTGCGCGACATCCGTTGGAGACATACCCCAGCGCAGAGGCCCCACACTCACATAGGGGACGATATTGAACATCATATTCACAGCCTGGTTTGAAGGGTCATATGGGCCGACAGCGAGAAGAAGCATGTCTCGACCGGATTTCTCAGCTCCCCCTCAGTACTCGTATTTGGTATGGGAGAGCCCGTCAATGTCGGACTGGGGGACTGGACTACCAGCTCGAGGTAGCGACCACCCTGATTTGCTGCGGCTTCACCTCCAGCAGTTGCCTCTGGCGCAGATGGTGATGGGTTGCGGCAAAGCCCTCGAGCATCTTCGTGCACTCGCCAGTTTCCAACGACCATGCGGACGTGCTGTTTTCATGAGCCGCGAAGAGCAGGCGTCCGTCCGTGAACAGTTCGTGAGGCTCAGTACTCATGGAAAGCTTCCGATCAGGCACCAAGCTCTCGCGACGGACATCGACGATCCGCACACCAGGGGGCGCAGCGGCGGTTTCAAACTCGTCATCGTCCCAATCACCCATTCCGCCCAACGCGATGCAGTTGTCGTCGAGCCAGCACGCAGGAAAGTTCCAATCCTCGCGGAAGTTGAGCCACCGTTCCGAGGGACCGTCTTCTGACTCCCATACGTTGGAACTCAGCCATGGCGCGATATCGAAGATGCGGGGAACGCCCACTGGTTGCCAGATCCATCCCGCATCGAAAAGGCGGGTGCCGCAAGGGCTTGCACGGAGCTCCCCGTGGAAGTAGTCCAGGTGATGCGGCGGGCGCTCGCCGTTCTCGTGGTATGCCGTATCGCGCTCAGTGAGCAGTTTGCCGGTTCTGGGGTCCGAAGCATCGAGCCGGTTCCACGCTGTGCGATGGATCAGGATCGTCTTTCCACCCAAAGAGGTGAAACAGATCGAAAAGGGAACGGTCCTTTCGTGGTAGTCGCCGCCATCGAGTTGCATGGTGATCTCGCAACGTTCGAGCTCGACCACGCGACCATACCTCCCTCCGTCAAAGACGATCGCAGCGACCGTGCCGTCAGCACAAGCATGGAGCCGCCAACGAGGGCGCCCCCAGAATGAACTGAGACCCTCAACGGGCGGAGCCGGCAGTTCCACCCTCCCCAGTTGCGTGACCGCCATGGACTGCAGGTCGATGCAGGAAATGCCGCCTGCCGCATCCAAAGCAAGCAAATCACCGTCGGCTCGCTGAACTTCGGCCACGTCGAGCAGCCTGGGGCCGGTCCAATCCAGCGCCAGTTCGTTCACGTTGTGCGGCATCAAGGGGCAAAAACCTCCGGGTTGGTATAGCGCCAAGCGCCGATGCAGCCGATCAGGCAGACAGTCTGGTTGATCATCGTGCTCTTTCGGCCCTTACCTGCGAACGTGATCGCGATGCTCATGCCCTGCTTTCTCCAAGCCAGAATCCGGCCAGAGAAGCCGGGACGCTCATGCTCTTCGTCCAGATAGGGCTGACCGTGCGTGTCAATGCAATCCTGTGGCCTCGAACTCATGGCGAGGCCCATTGGAAGGGAGCGGGGGAATGGCATCTTGATCCTGTCGTCCGATCCCGGCGCAAGGAACTGGACGGCGCCGATCAAGCAGCCGTCATGATCCGGGTAGTCCGTTCCGGTCAGCGCGCTCAACTTCTGCGCGCGATAAACATCGATCCGCACGGACGCCTTCGGAATCCAGACGATATCCTCGCTCATAGTGCCGTCAGGACTGGGAACCCTCTTCACCCCCAATGAGCCCAGAGCCTGACGAATCTTCTTGTTATCGAAGGGCTGGCCGAGCATCGCGATCAATTGCTCTGACTGTTCTTCTTTCTCTTCCACTCTGACCTCTGTATTGTTGTGCGCCATGACTTTCGCCGGCGCCATCAGATGGCGCAGCATCATAGTGGGAGCGTCAGACTGGATCCTGAGATCCTCGAATGCAGAGCGCAGCGGCTGTGCCAATGCCGCATCGCCGACCGCCCCCCCGAAAATAGGGTGCCCGCTGAACCCGCGCGCCCGGCCGCAGTGACACCACCGACGAGAGCGGGAAAAAGCGGCTGGATCGGTCCATTGAAAAGTTCAGAAAGAAGAGGTAGCAAAAGAAGCGTATGAGCATCGAGAACATTCATCAACTGCTTGGCCTCAGCAACACGGACGCGCAGATCGTCGAAGCCATAGAGGCTCACGAGGGATCCATCTCCAGCCTGTCGGCGAAAAAACTCAGCTCGGAAGGCAGCGACTTCGTTCATTTGAAGTCGAAGGGCGTGAGTCTGACCTTCGTTCCCCGCGCGGCATTTCAGCTGAAACGTGGCGTACCTCGCGGTGACGGCCCCTACATCTTCGCGGGCGCCTTCTTCTATCCTGCCGGCGCCGCAGACGTCGACGCGTACATGGGTATCGCGCCGTTCGGTCAAGCCGCAGTAGCCACGCGGGAGGATGCGCTGCGTGTCTATGGCGAGCCTGAACGCTCCATGGAAGACGATGACGTTTTCGAATGGGATCAATGGACGTTCGATGGTCGCCAGGTACGAACGTACTACAGCGATGGTGCCCGGATCGACAATATTTCGGTGTCGGTGCCGATGATGCAAAGGAAATGAAGGTTTCACCCTCAACTTCACGCAAGGAAAGCCAATGTGGGACGCGATACTTCGCGCTATCGATCTGGGACAATTTTGGGCATGCAGATCTATGAACGTGATGTACTGTCGCCTGCCGAGCTTTGGCAGCTGTATTGCAATGTGACGGAATCCGCCGGAATTTGGCGAGGGGAATCCTTTGTCGATGCGGGAAGAAAGTGCGGCTTCAAACGAATTCAAGCGCGCAGCGGATACTTCAGTTTCGAGGCAGCCGGTCATACAGCTGGTCAAGCAAAACTGCTCAATGGGCTCGTAGAAGAGATTCGCCTTTTCATGGGCCGGGAGCCGCGTGATCTTGGTCAGGAACTGTTTGAGCAAGATCGTCGAAAGATCCCACTGCTTGCCACCGAGTACTCAGATCTTTTTCGATCGCATCTCGGATCTCCGAGGCATGTACACGACAACGACATCTTTGAAACCAAGACTCATCGAGTCCGTGTTCTTGCATCCGCAGAAGTCTGGGTAGTGCTTTCCAATCTGGCGACCCTGTCGAACCTGAACGTCGACTATTGGGCGGCAAACTAAGGGTGTTTCGCACCACAGCCTGAAGCGACCAGGCTCGTCACAAAAATTGCGGTCGGGGTGGCGCCCTAGGCGGCATGATCTGTTGGAACGCCGAATAGACAAATACATTCGTGGCAATCGAACTACGGCATCGCTTACGACGATCACCGAAGGCACGCGATGATGGCCTTCCACGAAACATTTTCCGAATCGGGGCGCATTCGGCAGTGTTTGCAGGCCCAATCTGATGCGCACAGAAAGACCCTCAAGGCAGCATCCGGAAAGAGGCGATGCCGAGGATGGAAGAGTGAGCAATGCATGACACAACTGCTAGATTTGTTGTCCGTCCAGGATTACGCAAAACGCTTCCAAGGCACGGGGATTCGAGACTGCGCCGTCATCGATCGCGGCCTGTTCTTCTTCATCAGTTTGCAGGACTGGGATGACGACAACCCCCGGCCATTCGCTGATGAGCTTCAGACTCGCTTGACCAAACTGGAGTTGAACGCCGAGAAGCGCTGGGTCACGACCTTTATGGACGGCTATTCCAACCTCATGTGCGCGGGGCCCAGGGACGGTGAGATTGTTTGTGTCGCTGTCGACGGGCGCGGCCAAGTGCTGGCCAAGAAGGTCCAGGGCTCAGATGACGAGCATCCGGTTCCAGGCGGAAAGGGCGAAGGACCTTGCCGAGGGAACGTCGCCAAGATCAAGCCCTTTGCCGGGCTCATGTATGGTTGCGGTGGCGGGCGGAGTCTCTTCTACCGGATCGGTCCCGACCAGTGGGCGGAGGTCGGGCCTTTACCGCCCAATGGTCATGGCGAGATCGGCTTTCAAGACTTCGACGGCTTTTCCGGATCCGACATCTACGCGGCGGGTGGCAAGGGCGATGTCTGGCGCTACGACGGGAGCGCTTGGCACAAGGTTGCCTTCCCTTCCAACAAGTGGATCGAATCGATCTGCTGCGGCGGAGACGGGCACGTCTACATCGGCGCCCAATCGGGCACTGTCTATCGCGGCCGCGGCGACCAATGGACGATGATCCAGCAGGGTGATCTGAGCCTGCCGTTCCGCGACATGGTGTGGTTCCAGGACCGCGTCTACGCGACAAATGACTACGGTCTCTGGGAAATCCGGGAAGGCGGCGTGCAGCCGAGCCAGGCCCCCACCGAGATCACCAATTGCGCCGGCAATCTCTCCGTCGCCGACGGAGTGATGTTGATGGCCGGTGCTTACGGCGCCGCCTTGCATGACGGTCAATCTTGGTCGCGCCTATTCAGCATCGCTGAGCTGGCTCGCCAGTCTCGGGGCTGATGAGCGTTGTCCTGCGTGTTGCGCTGCGGGAGGCGCGCATCGTGTTGACCATCGATGGACGCATCCAGCCGCGCGGGACCAACATCACCAGCCCGTGACGGCATCTCCGCTCTTAATCAGGCCAAAGCGCGCCATGAACGAAGCTCGTCGGCGAAGAAGAGACAGACACCAAGTTCAAAATTAAACAGCGACAAGCGGCCATTCTCGACAGCCCTATTGATCGATTCGCCGTCGAGGTCAGGCCGATCTGGCCAGACTTCAGCACCCCTTGGAAGACGGGATCATCCAGCTCCGACCAAGGAGGCCGGCGGAGCCCAGTTCGACCTCGATGAGACCGTCATTTTTTTCATATCCATCCATTCGGTCCCGCATGCCTGCCCGTACTCATTGGAACCCGCGCTCTCAATCTTTCATCGGGAATGAGACCAGAACCGTCTTTACCGCCAGCCTATCGTTGTAGTCCACCTTGACCTGCCGGCCATCCTTCATCCAGATATCCCAATAGACATCGCCGTCTTCTTCCTCGGTTTCCTGTGGTTGCCCGAAAGCTGCGAGTGCCTCCTCCCGGCTCCCGACCGAACCAGTGGAGAACGGAATGGATCCCGGGTATGCGGACACCTTTGCTGCTCCATTCGGGTAATAGAACACGCCACTCATCGCATACGGACCAGACCCAATCGGATCTCGATAGTTTCGAGAGAAGAATTCCCTCGGCGTGAATGCGAGGGCAACACCCAGATCATTCAGCTGAACGAAGTCGATCGTCAACTCCTGGAGCTTCTTCGGAGAGAGCGCATCGGTGGAACCACCATTAGCCTTGATCGCCTCGATCACGTCATTGTCCGTGTTGGTCATTCCAACCAGCGTAAACAGTCGATCTGCATTCATGCCTTACCAGCCTTCTCAATTGTTTCGGATCATATTCTTCAGCCACTTTTCCGAATCGTCATTGCACATTGGCGAAGAGACAACTGAAACGACAGGCCGAGAAAGACCCTCGGCTTCCACACGCCTGCTGAGATGTTCAGCCAGACCATTGCATCGACTGGTTGAATCCGCCAACAATCCAGCGACCACGACGGGCCGAATCGGCGTTTGACTTGTGCGGCCAATCGTTTGGAATCACTTCGTCAAGTTGCTTCCTGCGTTCCGCGGCCGCCAGTTGCCTTGCCGCTTCCTCACCGTGCTCTCGGATCAAGAACTCATTGTGATTGTTTTGCCGTTGCAGCGAGTTCTGGCGACCCAGGCACGGGGTTGACCATTGCTGGCGAATCGACAGTAGACGCCTGACGTCCCAGTCCTGTTGTCGCGACGAGGTCGCTGTCGCCGGACTTGGCGTTGGGGGTTGTCGACGGCTCGATCTGGATGTCGGCTTCAGCGGTCGGGGCACGCTTGAGGTTCTCCAGACCCTGTTCGATGGCGCGCAGGTTCGGCAGGTCACCTGAGCGGGCTGGTCAAGCTCCGCTCAGCAGCTGCTCGGAAACCTCCGCTATAAGCCATTTTCCGACAACATTCCAGTAACGTGTTGAACGAGAATGTTCGAATGCCGAACATAAGTCAAATCTTCAAGTCCGAAATCAGCCGCGTCGCACGCAAAGAAGTGCGTCAGGAAATCGAAGGGCTTCGCAAAGCCTCCACGCATCACCGCAGCGTGATTGCCGGCCTGCGACGGGAAGTGGCCGAACTTCAAAAGCAGCTTCATCGGCTAGCCAGGACAACGGGTAAGTCACCCAGCCAGCCAGCCTCAGAAGAGGACGCAGTACAACATGTCGCCAGACGCTTCAGTCCCACGCGCTTGGCCAGCCATCGAGCCAAACTTGGCTTATCTGCTGCGCTCTATGGCCAACTGGTCGGAGTGTCCGGCCAGACCATCTTTCACTGGGAGCAAGGCAAGGCCCGTCCTCGAGCTGCGCAGCTCGAAGCACTTGCCGCCATACGCGGCATCGGCAAGCGAGATGCCGAGAAACGCCTCGAGCAAGCAGCGTAGCGCTGGCGCCCGATTTGACGAGGACGTGATCCAGTGGAAAATCTGCTGAGAAATTTCCACTTCCACAGTGAAATCGCCCCAAAAAAAGATCGATCGAAAAGACGAACACTTCTCCGCGGATTTAATCCCCGGAGAAGTTGTTCGGCCTTGGTCTTACCGCTCTTGCATACGACTTCGATCTCTCAATCGATCGATACCGTATACATTGGTGAGGCAAGCCAATCGACTTTCCTCCGCTACAGCCCGCTGCACCTCCTCCACGCGATGAGGATCAATTTGCTTGCGCACGAGCATTGCACGATCAACCTGCTTGAGAAACTCCTCATCAAAAAGAGCGGCCTCCTCCGGCAACTGCTCATCGAAGGCCCGCGATGCATCGCCCTTCCTCATGAGGACGCCCTCTCGAGAAAGACCCGCTCCACGCGCTTGGCCCTCGCTCCATGCGCAGGAAACCCCACGATGACGGATCGACCACGCTCCTGACAGATGCCACAGTTCAGACAGTCGGCGTTGCCCAGACTCGCCGGACATACGGCAACAAACCGCCCTCCAGGTGTGTGCGTCGGCCGTGTGACGCCAGCGGGCAAGACCACCGCCACGGGCACCACACGGATAGCCGCATAGCGGTCCGCCTGCGCCAGCGTCTCCGCGCTCAGATTCACAGTGAAGCCGAGTTCGTTGGCACGGTGAATCGCGGCGCAGTTCGCACGCGTCGGCAGATAGTGCGTGTACGTGAACCCGCGACGGCCCCGGTTGGCCATGGCCAGCCGCGAGAGCAGACGCGCGTCGATCGTTCCCGGCGCGCTCGGCGCCAGATCGCCCGCCTGGTTGTGCCGCCACAGCGCATGGCGAGGCAACGATCGAATCTGTGCCAACAGTTCGTCGAACGTGCACCCTCGTGCTCCTGCAGAGACGGCCCGCCAATGCAACGCCAATGGGCCGTTCTCCGCATAGCAACCGCTGTGCCGGAGACTGCAGCTTGGAGGACACGTGTTCGCACTTGTCGTGGTAACGGGCATCGACCCCGTCTTGGCATTGCGGCTGACGCGCGTGAAGTGGTAGATGAATGGTCCGGCAGATGCTGCCGGTGGGGCACGCAGCATCGGACCACCGCGAGAAGTCGTGGTAACCAAGGTGTTCTCCTTCGAGGAATGAGCGCCGCGATCTCGATCGCGGGCATGAGGCGCGCCCCTCCCTCGCGCCATCTCATGGGCTTAAGGAGCAAAGGGCCGGGCGCGCGGGAGTTGTTGGGAACGGATTGGCTTTGGAAGCCACAGGAGTTCCGTGAGGCTCACTCCTGGAGGTAGTGCTTGAGCTTCTGCTGCACTTCGACGGCGCAGCCCCGCCATGTTCGACCGCTGACCAGACCGGTGTTCAAGGTTTCCGGATCTGCGAGAGCGACTCGCTGCGCAAAGTCGGCCAACGCCTGGAGCACGAAAGCCTGAATCAGCGCACCGTGGGCGCTGAATTGCATGAGATCCACAACGAACTCGACGTTGGTCAGACGTTGATCCGGCTTCACGCGGCCGCCCTCGCCGCTTGGGTTGGTTGCGGGAGCACGGTCGCCCGCCAAAGCTGTCTTGCCTGCATGCGCAAGAGAACGCCGTCTTCGCGAAGGACCTCCCAGCCTCGACGCCCCAGACTTCGGCGCAACTCGTAGACCTGCCCGTCGTACATGACGCTGCACCCCTGGCGGATGGCAGCGCGCTTGGCCGCACGGTTCGCATGGAACGCGCGCACCTTCTCCCGCCATGGCCCCGCATAGGGCCCGACGGGCGCATCGGCACGGTCGAGGAAGGACAACGGGCAGTCGAAGTAATACGGACCGACGGTCTCGTCCATGCTCTTGACCGCCACCTCGCCACGACGGGTGTCGATCAGGGTCAGGCCGATCCACTTGCGCCCGGCGCGCTCGCCGGCGCGCGTCTGCGCCAGAAACCACAGCCGGTTGCCAGTGGCGCGGTGAGCCAGCACCTTCGAAGAAGCGTTGATGCTGCTCAACTCATCGCGGACAGCCTGTTCCTTGGTCGCCCTGTAGACGATGTATCCCATGTCAATTTCTCCGATGGATGTGGAAGATGACGATCAGGGCCATTCGAAGACCTCGAAGCCGAGTTCGCGCGGAAGCGCTGCATGGTCCGCACAGAGTTCGAGCGCCTCGCAGGCCTGGTGGCCAGCCAATAGCAGGAGGTCACGCATCACGCCCCAGCCCAGGCCTTGGGCTGCGGCGACATTGGCATCGGTCACGTCCAAGCGCCAGCAGAACGCATCGAGCTCGATGCTTGCGAGTGACGCTTCCTGTCGTGGCGATCCCGAGCCAGAAACAGGCGCAGGAAAAGCGGAGAGAGGAACGATGTCTTGGTGCTGTGCGTGAATCTGGCGCGCCACCACCCACGGCAGATGGCGAGTGGCTACTCGCAGCGTTCGGCCGATGTGAGGATCAAGGATCGGATCGGTTTTGCCGGTGGAGGCTCCGATCTGGAGGAAAGGACGGGTCATGGTGAGCTGGATGGGTTCGTTGAAGTGAGGGCTCGAAGGGGCTTGAAACGGGGAACCAGGCGGGCACGCTCGAACGCGGCACAATCGCCGTCATGACAACAAGACAGTTGCAAACGCTGTCGGACGAGGAACTGGGAGCGCAGGCGCTCGAATGGCGGCGCAGAGCCCTGCAGGGCGAATGGCATGCGCGCGGCATTGCCCACGAGTTCGAATCGGAGATGCGCCGGCGTACAGGTGCGCCGACGTCCAACTACGACAGCCTTGACTTGCGCCCGCTCGAACTTCGGGCTGCGGCCCAACGCCGGTGGTGGCGGTTTTGGCAGGCGAGCTGAGGGCAGGACTTACAGGACTTGCTGTTTCGCAGCTGGCGCATGGTCGAGTTCGACGCAACGCCAGAACTCGCGCTCCGCCTCGATGAGTCGAGCGATCTCGACCTCGTCGCGCTCGACCCGGTAGATGCGCAGATCCTCTCCACCGATCAATGCCGCGACGTCGATGGCGTGGGCGCCGGTGACTCCCAGTTGATGCAGCATCTGGATGCGGACGTAACTGGGAAGACCCTGCTTCCAGTGATCCGCCTCCCATAGGCCGATGCACCTGCATTCCAGCAACTGGACATCCTGGTGTCCCACCACTTCGCGACCGAGGTGCGCGAACATCCAGGAATGCTCGAGATGTCGCAGCAGGCCGGCCACGCGGCGAACCCGATGGCCGCAGCGCAGCGTGTAGTGAGCTGCCACGATCGGTTCGAGCAGCCGGCTCCAATAGGTCGCGCCATCAGACTTTGTTTGCAAATTCGGCTGCGGCTGCAGCAGGTCCTGGCGTCCGGTCTTCTCCATCCAGAGTCGGACGGGCGACTTGAAGGGATCGCAACCCACGGCTGCGGCCGCCTCCAGGGTTGAAATTCCGGCTTCGGACATGTTGGGCCAACGCTCTGGCCTGGCCTCCCGCGGATGGACGAGCGCCATCGGGCGATGTTGGGTGTTGGCGTGCAAAGGACGCATGGGTTCTCTCCTGATTGAGATGGCTTTCAAAGCAAAGAGCCCTGCATCCCACGGTTGTGGGAGGCAGGGCTCAAGCGGTTGAGGGTTGAGAGTGAGGTAATCGGGATTGCCGAGGATCGAAACAGCTGTCGGCTGCTTCATCGGGTAAGCTCAAGCGCCTGCTCCAGAGCACGCTGCTTCAAAGCCGCGCCCTGTCCGAACCAGGCGCTGTCGAGCCGGTACTCCCGATTGCGGGCACGTCGCTCGTGGTCGACGAACTCGGTCATCGCGCTCAGCAAACCCCAGGTCGTTCCTTTGGCGGCGGAGAGCTCGGCGCCGCGACCCTTGCCCTCGTACAACTCCAGAACTTTTCTTGCAGCCCAGCCGCGTGGAACGGGAACTGCAGATGGTTGGTCGACATGCGGGGTGGCACGCGCACCCACCCCATCCGACTCGATGGGGCCATAGAGCACGCGCTCGATGTACTGCTGAGCCTCGTTGCTCTTGACCTTGCGCTCGGACAGCAACTTCATGCGGCACATGAAGTCGTCCCACTGTCCGATGGCGATGCCAAGTTGGCGTTTGACCGCGTCGGCATCGAAGCACGTGCTGTGGGGCACGCGGATGACGTTGCTGGTGCTGTCCAGCGCCATGGCCAGGGTGTTGCTGCAGACCACTCGCACGGTCGTTGGAGTTACGCTGGTGGCCAGGGTGCCGTCACAGGAGGTCGCCAGCAGGAGATAGCCGTTGACGACGTCGGCGCCTTTGAGCACCGCCTGCTTGCCGGTGCGCGCCAGCGCCCAGACCTTGCGCCCACCCTTGAGAACACCGGCGGTCTCCATCTCGTAGCCACCGATCTCGGTGAGGTCTCGATAGAACTCCAGGACCTCTCGCGGCTGCACGACCTGGTAGCGGCTGCTGACGACGGACAGGGCAGCCCGTGTGTCGCTGCGGTAGAGCACCTTCTGCTCGGTGAAGGATTCCAGCGTCTGCAAGGACTCCTCGTCCGCGGCGTCTGTAGTCATGTAGCGCACGGGCGTTTCCTGGATGGTCCAGTCCATGCCTGCTTGTTGCGCCCAGACTTCGAGCGGTTGCTTGGCAGGAAGGCGATGACCCAGGCGATGCCAAGGGGTATCACCGACGTACGCCATTTGTTCGATGAGATGTGCCATAGGGAAAGTAAGAAATGAAGGAGTGAGGAAAAACGAGAAGGAAGAAGAGTCAGGAAACGAGACGTGCGAACCGCCGAAACGGCGTCAGTCCAGGTCCGGGTCGTCGGGGTCGTCGTAGTACGGGTCATCCAACGAGGACGAGCCACTCGGGCCGCCGGGACCAGTTGGCCTGAACGATGACGACACAGGGGATGAGTCCGGCGACGACCACGGACCTTCGGAAGCTCCACGTCGGCCGCTGAAGGCATGGCCGCAAGCAGTGCACCTGCAGTTGTTCAGAACCCGGTCGTCGATGACGCGGCCGAAGATGGCACCGACCTCAGTGCCCAGGGCACCGCCGCCCAGCCCCCCGAGGACGACACCAATCACGGTGCCAACGCCGCCTCCGACGGGACCGGCTGCCATCCCGAGAGTGAAGCCAGCGCGCGCACCTCGGAGCGCACCGGCGATACCACCGGCAGCGCCGGCCAAGCCGCCGAGCGTGCCGCCCGTGCGTTGGGCGACATCGCGGGTTTCGATGCGGTCGGATCCGCAGTTGGGGCATTGAAGATAGGACAAGGTGAAGAAGCTCCTTTGCAGAAAAGTCGGTGGATGAAGGGGGACTCAACGGCAAAAAGCCCGGCCGACCTAGGAGGTCATGCCGGGCTGGGTGTTGAGTCTTGACGTGGCTGCTGCTGGGGTTAACGGAGTAGTTCAATCGACGATGCGCCCGGCGAGACGAGCCAGACGGGCGTACTCGCTCAGCGGCTTGTTGGCTTTCCAGTACAGGTCGCGCTCAACACCGAGAGCACCGCCCATCAGCCGTATCGAGTACAGCTCGCGCACGGATACCACTCCGATCTCAGGAGTGCCCAGACCAAGATCACACAAGCCATAGGCGAGGTCTTCCTCGCCGGGGTCCAACTCGGTGATGAGCCAAGTGGCAGCCCCGTAGGGGTTGAACCACTTGACCACCGGATGTGGGTCAAAGCGGGGGTTGTCTCGCGACGCTTCGCCATTGGCGAGCAGCTGTTGGCGCAGTTCGGGCGTAATGAGGTCCACCGAAATCTCCAATGTCGCGGCTCGATGAGTTCGAGCAGCTTGGTTTTTGGGGAAGGATTCAGCCGCTCCGCGAATGGCTGGCGGCATAGCGCCCAGCCTGACGGCCGGGCGGAGAAGAGAGACGCGGAAACGAAAAAGCCGCCCGAAGGCGGCTTGAGGAAAGTTGAGGATGGGGGGAAGTTGTTTCAGCCTGGGCGTTTTCCGCTTCGGCATTCAGCCTCCCATTCACCGAGCTGATCGGCGGTGATCACTTCATCTTCACCGTGCTGGATGCGGAAGGTGACGATCCGTGTATCTACACAGCCCTGCACGTTGGGTGTACCGCTTGCCGGTGTCGGTGCGACGGCCGGCGCCAAGGGCACCTCCACGCCATTGTCGAACCTGGCCACGACCTTCAGTTCGTCCGTCGGCCTCTTCATTTCGTCGAGCGTGGCTGCGACGGCGTCCCCGTGCTGCTTTCCTTTCCTCCATTCACGCCGTATCACGAGCTTGCCGGAGAAATAGTCGAATTCCTCTTCGACACCGTCCTTGAGTCCGTCGATCGCGTTGGCACGGTAGGTCAATCGGTCGGTGCCGTGCGCGTAGCGCACGATCTCGCCATTGACAGTGCCGTTGACATAAGTAAGGCGGCTGAACAACTTGCCGCTGTCCTCGTCGAACAGCTCTTCCTTGCCGTGTGATTTACCTTCCTTGAAGTTCGCCTGGAGGATGAGGCGGCCCGCGGCCGGCCCATAAACCTTCAGGGGCCCGTTCAGGACACCCTTGTCATAGTTGCCTTCGGCTGCCAGCCGGCCTTCCTTTCTCTGGTAATAGGTCTTGATGGGCCCGTCCAGCCTGCCTTCGTCGAAGCTCACCTCATAGGCAAGGAACTGACCGGCATCGGAGCGGCAAGTCGCGCGCCCATCGAAGAGGCCTTTCTTGACGTCAACATCGCACAGAGCCTGACCGGTGTAGTACCCGCCTCGGATGCCCAATGCCAAATAGGCATTCGAGATCGATTGCTGGTACGGAGCGTAGTCTTGGCGGCCAACGAGGACGGTGCGCTCAGGCACGTTGGTGATGTGACCCGAGTACGGTTTGTCGGCTCCGGCGCGGAAGATCTTGCCGTTGACGACCTCCGCGTTTCGGAAGTCCAAGGTCGAAGGGCTGCAGGCGGCCATCAGGAATGCCGCGGCCACGGCCATGCACGGCGAAGCGAGCGCCTTGAATATGTGCTTCATGGTGTCTGAAGGAGCAGAAACGAGTGGATGGAGGAGCTGCGGTCTCTGGTCACTTTCTCAGTGACAGGCCGATGGCGCCGCCGATGAGCACCAGCCCCGCGAAGCCCTGGAAGGCTTCCTCGTCGGAGGCAAGAGCGACCAGGAGCAGCGCGGTCATGACCGTCATGACGATCTTGGCGCTCTTGGGGAAGGTTTTGACGGTGGTGCCGACGAGGTAGTAGATCTCCCCGCTCCAGGCGATGACCACGGCAGCTGGGGGGAACACCAGGAACATGCAGATCAGCGCCCAACGCTGGCGGAACCACGGGATCGAGCCGTAAGGTCCGGGAGCCGCGGATGCGCCGCCTGGGGCCACCGCAGCAGTTGCCACAGCTTGAGGTGCTCCGCATTTGGGGCACGAGGGTGCAGTTTCGTGGATCTGATGGCCGCAGCCGCGGCAGTGGACGAAGTTAGTCATGTGATTTCTCCTAAGTTTTTGATGGGAATGCCGCTCGATCGGGGCATTCGGGTGCGGACGCGGACCTCCGCGCGATGCAGGCGCTCGCCTCCTACAAGCTCATGGAAGTCATATGTGTTTGAAGATTTCTGGAATCGCCGCCTAGCCTTTCCCACGAAACGCCATAGATCTATGAATCTATTTTCCGTATAGTTTGCCAGATATAGATTCATCGTCTATGGATTTTTGGGTCTATCATTTTCAGACTTCGGGAGATGCCGAAGTCGACCTCCAAACTACCCAGCAAGGAGGACGTCCAGCTGCAGTTTGGGATCGCTGTGCGGAGGTTTAGGGACCTCCGCGAGTTGACTCAGGAGCAACTCGCAGACTTCAGCGATATGCACGTGACGTACATCAGCCAGATCGAACGCGGACTGAAGAACGTCTCGTTATTCAACATCCATCGTCTTGCCCACGCGTTGAGCGTTGCTCCAGGGGAGCTCTTGAGCGCTTCGCATGCGCAGAGCCGAGCAACGCGGCCCGAATAACGTTTCCGCCATTCCCGGCGAGTAGCCGGCAAGTCGCGCAGTTGCAGGGCGGCATGACGCGCGAGTGAGACAACGGACCGCGAACCGCCGATGAAGGTGGGGACGCACGCCCACTTTGCACGGCAGCGGAATGACTTGGCTTCAGCCGATCCCGGGCCCCGCACGGAGTTCGTCGACGAGTGCGCGCGGCGTCACGCCGGCAATCGTGCGGAACTCGGCAATGAGGTGCGCCTGGTCGTAGTAACCGGCGGCGGCGGCGATGCCCGCCCAGCCCGTTCGGGCGTCCTTGCGTGCAGCGCCGAGCGCGCGATGGAAGCGCATGAGCCGGTTGAACACCTTGGGGCTGGTTCCCAGGGCCTCGCGAAACACGCGGCGCAGGTGCCGGGCGCTCACGCCGAGGTCTGCGGCGGCAGCATCCACGCTGGCGCTCTGCAGCCTCCTGGCGGCTTCGAGCGCGAAACGCGAATGGACACTGCATTCCGGCGCGGTGCCGAGGCGCTCGGAGATGGCGCCCTGCAGCACCGCGGCCGCCACGGCCATGCTGCGCGCGCTGGCAAGCCGGTCGAACAGCTGCGCGCTGTCGTTCCACAGGTCCTCCAGTGCAACGGTATGCCCGGCGATGGCTGAAGCAGGCGCGCCGAGAACCGCCTCGTGCGTGCCCAGGCGAAGACGCGCCACCACGATCCGCTGGCCGCCGCAAACCAGCTTGCGGTGCACCTGCTGCCGCGCGCCGAGCACATGTGCGTCGAGCCCGCCCCGTGCCATCGATCCGAAGCGAACGACGATCTGGGTTTCCAGGCGCGGCACCAGCGTGCCGCGCATGTCGCGGTCGATCTCGTGCAGAGAGAGGGCGCTCAGGCAGGACGCGGCCGACGCTCCCTGCGCCGGATGAGCGTGGTGAATGGAGTGTGCGCGCATGACCCCATTATTCAGCTGCGCGGCAAGAAATCGGCTTTTGCCCGTGCATGTCCGTTTCTTCCAATTCGCAACGAGGGCGCACCGCTACGCTGGGGGCCATGAAAATGCTGATCACTGGAGCGACCGGAAAGGTCGGAAGCCGACTCGCCAGGCGACTGGCCCTGCGGGGTGACCATGTGCGGGCCCTTGTACGCGATCCAGCGCGCGCTACCCCTTTGCGCGAACTCGGGGTCGAGATCGTCCTGGGCGACCTGCAGGACGCGGGCTCGCTGGCCGCCGCCGTGCAGGGCATCGAGGCCGTGGTCCACTGCGCCGCCTTCTTCCGCGGCGCGACGCCCGAGCAGGCGCACGCGGTCAATGACCTCGGCACGCAGCACCTCGCGCACGCCGCGCGCGGCGGTGCGGTGCGCCGCTTGCTGTTCGCCAGCACAGGCCTTGTCTACGGCGCCAACGGTGGGCAGCCCGCCCACGAGGACGACCCTTGCGCTCCGACGGCCGCCTATCCGGTGAGCAAGCTGGCCGCCGAGCGCTTCCTCCTGGGAATGCAAGGCCTGGACGTGCGTGTGCTTCGCCTGCCGTTCGTCTACGGTGACGGCGACCCCCACATCGAGGAGGTGGTCCCGGTGATGCGCGGCTTTCCGCCTGCGCAGCGCATGTCGATCGCCCACCACGTGGACGTCGCGCAGGCCGTCATGCTGCTGCTCGATGCGCCCTCGCCGAGTCATCGCATCTACAACGTGGTCGACGACGAAGCGCCCACGCTGGCCGCGCTCTTCGCCTCGGTGGGCGCCCCGCCGCCCGATGGCTCGAACGCCGAGTTCGCTCGTGCCTTCGATGCGCTGATGGATGGCCGCCGCATCCGCGAGGAGTTGGGCTTCATGCCGAAAGTCCCCGCCTTGAAACAGCGGAGCGCGCGTGAATGACCGAGGGGTGATCTCCAGCGAAATGGACAAGCCGGAAGGCGCCAAAACCATCGCCATCGAATAACCAAGTCGACGCCCAATCCGTAAGCGGAAGTTCAACAGACGGCGATAGGAGAGCGATGACAGCGTATCCATCCGAGCTTAGTGCTGCTTGCTGGAGCGGCCGTACTTCATGCGACGCAAATACGCCACCTCGACCTTGAGCTTCTCGACGGTGAGCAGCGCGATCTTCAGTGCCTCCTTCGAACGCTCTACTTCACCGCTGAGCATGGCGTTGGTAGCAAGCAGTTCCTGCGAGGTCATCGATGCGACTGTGCTCGCCGGCGCCAACTCCCGCCACAGTAGTTGCTCTGTCAACGTCAGGCAGCCCGCTACGCCGCTGCGAGTGGCTGCCAGGTGCGTTCGGGTCTTCGCCAGTCAATGCCTTCAAGCAGCATCGAGAGCTGTGCGGTGCTTAGCGAGATCACTCCGCCCTCGGCTTGGGGCCAGACGAGTCGACCTCGCTCCGGGCGCTTGGCCAGCAGGCACATACCGTCACCGTTGCTCCACAGGAGCTTGATCAGGTCACCCCGGCGGCCACGGAAGACGAAGACGTGGCCGGAGTACAGATCCTCGGTGAGCGCCGTTTGCACCTTCGCTGCCAGCGTGTCCATGCCGCAGCGCATGTCCGTCACGCCAGCGCCAGCCATACTCGAGTGCCCGCACGCGGTCCGATCATGCACTCTGGCGCAGTGCCCGCAGGACAAGGTGCAGGCTGTCCTCGTCGACGGCCCCGCGCAGGCGCAATTGCGCGCCAGCAAATTCCAACTCGATGACGCCGTTGCGCGGTGCCGGCCTCGATGGCGACGGGGTGGGTCCAGTCGACGTTGGAATCGCCACAACCTCGGCTGCTAGCGTCACCTCTATCGGCAACAGCACCGCGGCTGGCGCTGCGCCTACGGCCCGGGATGCTCCCTGCGCCACTTGAAGAGCATGTTGGCGTTGACGCCAACGCGCAGCGCTATCGCCGACACGGAAGCACCCGGCGCCAGGCTCTGTCGCACCAACTCTTGCTTGAATGCCTGGTCATGATGCCGCCGGCTGCTCCTGCCTGTGTCTTGGTCACTCTTCATGGTGTGCACCATCTCCGTTTAGCGCACACCTCCAAGCGGGTCTGCGATCCGGGTCAGATACTTCCCAAGGCCAGCACCTCAGGCAACGACGGCTCTCGCCGGACTATTATCGACCGCAAGTCTTTGGCCGGTAGCACCCCGTTCAGAGCTGCTTGCCAAGGCGCTTCTTTTCCAAGGGAAAGGTAATGGCGTTAGTCGTCCGCCTCATGTGCGTCGTGCCATCCATCTTCGAATCCATCACGATAGTGCACAGACTTGCCCTCAAGCAGTTCATCCAGGTCCGGAATGGCCTGGATCTGGATCGACGAGGGATGCACGCCGTCAGGGCGCTCCGGCACATCCTTGGAGTCGGCGTAAGCCTCTCCCCCATCTCGATACCCCTGGTCATACTCGGCCTGCTCGGCATCAGTTCTTTTTGTGGCACCCGACACTTCGACTCCTTTTAGCTGATCGTGTAGCTGATCGGAGCCGATTATGCGGTCCATCTTGTCCGCGCCGAAATAAAAGCGAGTCAGGGGTGGAAGCCGACACAGAGATGTTCGGCTGTGGATAGGTGCATGGCCTTGCTTGTTCTTTGATCTTCTTTCGGGCCTGTTCCCTGTCCAATGCTGTTGGCGAAGGTGTGGCATCGATCTGCACTGGCACGAACGCCGCCTTGGCGCGGCGCGTTGAACGCGGGTTCGGTTGCTCAGATACGCATGGACTTCTCTCCTCCAGGTTATCTGCCTTGGAAACGCCGGCTGTCGAATGCCGCGCCGGGTGCGTTGGAGTATGGGAAGCCGTGGCGGGCCGCACATCATGAAAATGCATGATGTGCGGCCCGCGGTTGGCGAAGTAGATGCGATATTTCTTCCGTGGTGCGCCTGGAGCCGTGGGCGATCGATCCACACCTCCGGTCAGCAGCTGAACAGCATTGCCACGTGTCTGAACTTGCGGTTCGGAGACGCTCGATACGACGCGCCCAAAGGGAGAGGTCGTCCCGTCCATTCAAAATACCGGAAACATGTGATGTGGCGGAGCCACGGTCAATTCAGACTGCCCTCATTCTGTCTTTGGATGACAACTGGGGGAGACATGGACAACCAGCACAACGCGTTGATTTATCTGCCGGCGTTCAGGAAGCGCTTGCTCCGGCCCACCACACGCCTTCTGATATGGCTGGTGTCCTTGTTGCTCGGACTGTCCCTTGCGGGATGCTCCGTCATGTGGGTCTCGAACTATGACAAGGAGTCGGTCGACCGAACGACCGAAATATCAAAAGCAGTAATCAAGTTCTATCAGGATCTGCTTGCGACGGATGTGAAGAGCCGCCCAGCTGCCATTGCCGGGCCCTTTGGGAAGAGAGAAGGTGATGTAGCAAGCATTATGCGCCTGCACGTACTTCGCGAAGAAGGCCGATCAAAGAATGCAGAAGGAGCCCTCGTTGCCAGGAATCTTGTTCTCTCTTGGGAGAAATTCTCGACCTCCCACGCCTCCGCAGATAAGACAGCGCTGAGCGACAGCACCTTGATTGCCGAGCGCGGAATTCTTGAGCGCCACTTGCGATCTGGCTTCAGGGCGGAAGAAGCGAAAAAGATGAGCGCCAGTGCAGATTCATCTTCCAGCAAATGAGGAGAGAACATGGCTGCATTCGATTTCGACCAGGCCTTTCAGGCGGCGTTGCAAGCGGGGCTCACCGCGGCAACCCCTGGCGGTAAAGCGGCCAAGGATTGGCTGCGAGAAAGCGTCCTTGCGAATGAGGCAACCCTGCGGAGCATCGCAACGGGTGTCGCAACAAAGCAGATATCGCGGGACACGGCATCCATGCTTCTCCAGGAAAATTTCAGGGCGCAGGAGTCTGAAGCCGCTGCCCTCTCAGTCACGCTCAAGGCAACCGCGCAGGCTGCTGTCAATGCATTCCTTTCATCACTAGGCAACGCGCTGTCATCCGCGCTGAAGCTGTCGATCTAGGAGAGGAGCACGTGATGAAAACCGCAGCCGAACTCGTCAAGCTCGCGAACTCTCACCGTGGAGAAAAGTACATCCTGGGAGCTTTCGCCCCAAAGAACAACCCGAACTGGCGAGGCCCTTGGGACTGCGCCGAGTTCGTCTCATGGGTCACTTTCCAAAGCACGAGCCTGCTTCTAGGGTGCACCGACAACAACACTGATCCGAGTAAGGCGGATGCCTATTCCGGAGCATGGGCCCGTGACGCACAGGCCTCGCATCGCAGGATCAGCATAGGCCAGGCCAGAGCGACGGCTGGCGCGGTGCTGATTCGAAAGCCTGCGTCAGGTAGTCCTGGACACGTGGCGATATCGCGAGGAGACGGCACCACCATCGAGGCTCATTCCGCCAGGACTGGCGTCAGCAATCAAAGCGTTGACGGTCGACGCTGGGATCTGGCAATGCTGATTCCGCTGATCGAGTATTCGGCTGAGCTGCCAGCGGCAGTCTATGCACCGCCTGGCGAGCTGGTGCTGCGGCTCTCATTTCCCCCGATGCAAGGCGCACTGGTCAAGCAGGCTCAAAAGGCGCTCAAGTCCACTGGAATTGACCCGGGCGAGATCGACGGGGTCTATGGCCCCCACACGGCAGCGGCCGCGCGTGCATTCCAGTTGCAGTCAGGATTGGTGCCGGATGGAGAGGTCGGCAGCACAACAATGCGTGAACTGACCTCCGGCTCCGCAAAGGCGAGGCGTTCGACCAAATAGCGGTATTGCCGAACCCCCTTCATCAATGAACTGACAGCCTGAGAAATTTTGCGTGAGGAGGAGCCATGTCATCCACCACTGGCGTGATCAAGGGGCTTTGGAGCGTAGACAGAGACGCAAAGCGCGTCGCAGTTGTAATGCTGGTCGCATTGGTATGTGGTGCCATCCTCGTCATGTTCGCCACCCCGTCATGGCGTGCCACGGTGTCCGGCCTGCTCTGGGCGGCAGCCTGCAGCTCCGTAGGATGGTTCTTGGGGTTTCTATTCGGCATTCCCCGATCCCTCTCAACCGACACGGCTCGGACAGTCACGCCAACGGCGTCGGACAGTACGGTCACTCCGGCTGGGACGAGCCTACCCAGCGCCCTTTCAACAAATGAGGGGACTGGCAACGCGGCCCCGAGGTCCAAGGTTCTTGCAGGGCCTTCGACTGCGGTCAATACCAATCTGGAGCAAATCTCGGACTGGCTGACCAAAATTATCGTAGGCGTGACATTGGTCGAAAGCAGAAAGGTGCTCGACTGTTTGTCGCAGGTAGCGCAACTGATGGCAGATTCACTCGGGGGAGCACACCTCACATCGATCGCGTTTGCCATCCTGATCTATTTTTCGTTTTCAGGACTGCTCGGTAGCTATCTACTGACCAGGCTCTTCTTGCAGCGCGCTTTTACAAACGCCGCAAACTCGGCTTAGATACACGCGGCCATATCGCGCGCGGCCGATCCTTGCCGTTGATTTCCGTCGCTCCCTGATGCATGACCGTAGGCGTCGCCCCCAATGACTGCGGCCATGGTGGCAGCACGAACGCGGGACAGCGCAATCGATCCGACGGGAACCAGCAAACATGATCGGGCAAGGGCCCCTCCATGCCCCCAGGACTTGCTATCTGCAAAGCAGGTGCCGAACCCAGGCGAGAACTCGCGGATGCGTTGCCGCTATTGCGATCAAGGTGAAGCTCGACAACGTACCATGCCAGATCCGAACTGTGGTCGCATCAAACGGCTTCAACGCGTTGATGAGATCTATCAGCTCGCCACGAACTTCGGAGCTGTCTTTCGAGAATTCCTTGATGCTGCTTGCCGTCACCACCAACTCCAGTTGAGCCGCATAAACAGCATAGTTGCTTGCAATCGCGAATGCGATATACAACAAGCCTATCGCCCACGCCAGCGCACCCGTTATGACATCAGTACGTTTTCGCGACCAAACAAACCCTGCGGCGCCGACTGAGACGACCTGGAAGTAATTCCAGAAGACATGTACAGCTCCTGAGGCATAGCGATATTGCTCCATCGCATTTGCGACCGAATAGACCTCCGCTGCCATCGCCTTGCTCCTTGTAGTCGACCGGATCGGTTGTCGGATGAATTGAATTGGGAAGCCGATCTCCGATACTCCCTCTCCACTCTCAAGGTGCCAGTGCGACTTCCTCTGGAACCGAGTCGAAGTACTCCTCGGCGAATCTCAGCTGGAGCTTGGTCTCCACCCCTTTTAGTTGCTGATCCAGTGCCGTATCGGCGAGCCCCATGTCCTGCAGCGCTTTGATCGAGCGGGGTCCGATAGCGCCGTCAAGGTTGCCTATGTCGTATCCGAGGCGGATAAGGCCCGACTGGAGCCTCGCCGTTGAAGCGTTCTCCAGGAAACGATCATGGCGGATCCCGACTGCGAGGATTGCGCTCGCAGCCATGGCGGTATAGGGTGTCTTGAAGTTCTTCCCCTTTCCGCTCTTGTAGTAGTCATAGACGAGCTGATGACTTCCTCTGCACTCAAAGTGCCAAGCCTCGCTCAACTTTGGATCCGGTTCGGCATTGATCGGAACGACTCCGACACTTGCAGCGAGGGGCCAGAACTTGTCCAGACCCATCTTTAGGCCACCAAGATCGACATCAAAAGCACGTCCAGACTCGTGAAGACTGCTGCCGGGTCTTGGACTGTATGCTGACTTCTTCTTCGACTCGTAGTCCAGGGCCGCTTGAAGCTGCATCTCGTAGCTCCGGAAGAGATCCGAGAGAGCGAAGAGCCCCCCTTTCTCTCGGACGGCTTCACCTAACCTGAAGATCGCCATCTTCATGTCTGGCGTGCACAGTGCCATGCGTTTCGGCAAAGAAACCTTGTGGCCCGCGTGCAGATAGATAGATGGCACGTCGATCGGAACCAGATTTGCTGACATCGTGAGCTCCTTCGTTGGGTATGCGCCGCTGCCGGCACTAACACAGACATTGAACTTCGTTCGATAGGGCTATTCCTGCGTATCGTCGAATGGCGCCGCTGCGAATGGCAATCCCTCGAACGAGGGTTGACCTACGCTCTCCGATATGTCATCAACAGGGCTATTGCCCTGAGCCATCCAAGAATGCTGGAAAACGCCACGGGGGTCGGACTACCGCGTTCAACCAACGCGATGGACTTCCCATGCGCATCAGACAATCCTGGCAAGCCCCCAATTGCAGACGCCTCTTGCAACTCGCCCCCCAAAATTGGGGATGTGAACTGTGATCTTTGCTCATATGGTGTGCCTCACGGAGCCAGTGATGCGGAGAATGCAGATGAGTCGGGCGAAGCTATGCGAACTTGGGGCTTCGATCATGCTCGGTCCTTGCGCCCGCCCTTCAGTGGAGGAGCTTTCATGCGCACAGTGTCATTGGCAGCCCTTGCCGCCACGATCCATATCGCCACGCAAGCGGCCGAGCCAGACTACGCGGCGTGGCGAAACGCCGACCCCACGGGCCAATGGACTCAAGACGCGGAAGCCGCAGTCACTGCCGCCGGGTTGCTCGCATTACATCCTTCAGATGCCACCATCTTTTGTCCAAACTACGGGCAAGCGAGTGAGACAGAGCGAACTCAATTCTGGGCAGGTCTCTTTTCGATCATGGCCAGGCCAGAGAGTAACTTTGATCCCGCTGCAACCTATGTAGAACCCGATATCAAAGACAGCGCAGGCGCCAACGTCATCAGCCGAGGCCTCCTTCAGATTTCCCACGAGAGTGCTAACTCGAAGGCATACTCGTGTGGCATTGTGAGAGCTCAGGACCTTCACGATCCTGCGATCAACCTGCGCTGTGGCGCGAGGATCCTAGCGTATTGGGTCAAGCGCGATGGCAGTATTGCCGCAATCTCAAAGCCGGCCCGCGGAGGGGCCCGTTACTGGTCAGTACTGCGCGGTTGGCGTCCTCATATTCCCGAAATCACGAGTTTCACGGCATCTCTGCCAGGATGCGGGCTCAAGGGGATGAAATGAAAAAGAGGGAGGCAGATTTTGCGTGGATCGTGCGTTGGCTTGCCATCGGCACAGCGATGGTCACCCTGCTCATGACAGCTAGCTGCACCACGGCGGATGTTCACTACCGGGGAAGTACTTTCGAGCAAGGGCATTGCGGCACGCCAGCAGCCCCGGCACAGATCGACGCCAGAACAGTTACTGGGACCTTCCACAATTTCGAAGAATCACACCCAGCCGAGACTCTCAAGTGTTCCGTACAGTCGTACAACAAAGGGCACCCGGTAGCGTACGACCTGGCGTTCGTCGAATTGCTGGACAGGGGGCACACGCCTGTCGAAGCCGCCCAACAGGCTGATCTGCACGCCTACCTTGATGCTCAGCCAAAGCAGCCGCTGTCGGTCTATGTTTTCGTCCACGGCTGGCGCCATAACGCAGCGCTCGGAGATGAAGACGTAGCCCGATTTCACACCATATTGGCACTGATGAAGTCCTATTGGAACCAAGCAGGTCAACCGGATCGAAAGGTGCTTGGCGTGTACATCGGGTGGCGCGGCTTAGCCGTCGCTGAACCCGGGTGGGGTGAAGCGATCGATACAGTCCTCGCCATGCCTTCCTTTCCGGGACGCAAGTCGCAGTCCGATCAGAATGCCCAGCGTCTGGAGACATTGCTTCTAGATCTCGAATCGAAAATGAACGCCCGTAGTTCTACCGCCGAATTTTCGCAACTCGTAGTGATCGGCCACAGCCTTGGCGGCAATATGGTTCTGCGTGCCACCCGGCCGACACTGGTAAACCGACTGCAGAGGGCTCGCCAAGGCGAGAAGATACCTGGCGTTGGGTCCCTTGTCGTACTGCTCAACCCAGCCAGCGAGCTGACCGAGTGGATGGCGCTCCAACGCGCATCGCGGTTGCATGCGGATATCGCCGAACCCGATCGAAACTCATACCTAACACCCAACGAATGCGAGGCACTCTCAGCAGGAGCCAGCACAGAATCCAAGCGTCGGTGCGTAAACGAAGGCACCGCCTGGATCTACCCGCCTGAGCAGTTGCCGGTGGTCGTAAGCTTCACTGCGTCCGAGCACTTCAGTAAGGTGAGTCGCACCGCCGGAGCCACGGATCTGGCTACGAGCATCGCCTTTCCGACGTCCCAGCACCTTTTCAGATGGCCGCGCGAATCCAGCGATTTGGTGGCATTGGGGCATGCCCTGCCAGTGCGGGCTTTTGGAGCCGACGGCCGGCCCGATCGCGCGGCCCCGGGTAACCGGCTCTATGGCGTCACTCATGAAATGGAAGTCAACCGCAGCGCCAAGGTTGCCGCGCGCTATGGAGATGTACTGCGCGACGCCGAGGCCAGTCGCGGATTTTGTGAAGCTAACCAGCGCTTGATCCAAGGATCAATTCAAAATGCCGTGGATGCTGCGCGTATCGCCAACCCAGCCTCGCGAGGCCGCGGGTGGAACCAGGAAGATCTCTGGCTCGATCGTCGAAGACAAATTCTCCAACTGAACGTGAAACACGAAGCCGCGCGCGGGCGCTGCGCCGCCAGTTCAGCATCGCAAGTCGAAGCGGGATGTGCAGATATCGCGGGCGGGCGTCAAGTCCCGCGACTAGGTGACGTCCACGATCCCTACTGGAACATAGGCGTGCACCCCAACCTGATTGAGTCACACGGACGCTATGTGTCACAAAATCTCTGGTGCTTCGTGCACGGATTGGCAACGCCGTGAGAGGTACTCGGGTAGCGCCGGACATGGACGTCACAGCTCTGGATTGCGTCTGTATCGCCTAAATATGGGATGGCGCCCGAGTAACCAAAGATTACATTCGGCCGCATGAAACTGCCGCTCCGAACTCGATTCGTACTCGCTCTTTGTGCAATCGTGATGGTGTCCGCCTGCGGTAGAGCAACGCTTCCAGCACTTCCGTACCCTGCCGTCCAGAGTTCAAGCCTTTTGAATCAGTACGTGCTCGCGCTTCGTGCGATGGAGAAGCGACAGATTGCCTATCCTGACGAGCCGCTGTGGCTGCGCGATGACGGTGGAAGGAGCGTCGATACTGTCCTGAATGCAGACAACGCAGCAATGATTTTCTATGGCCTTGCGCAGGCGGGTGTCGGCAACGAAAAGGTCACGAACGAGATTCTCAACGGCCTGCCGCCGGTCTTGCAGCGCTACGAAACGGCATTCGAGAAAAGCGAGGGCAAGTGGTATCAGGACGAGTATGTCGAGACGATCGGCATCCAGCTTGCGATGCTGACTGTGCTTCAGCCCAAGCTTTCCAACGTTCTGCCAGGTCCCGAGCGCATGATCTATCGCGGGGCGTCAAAAGCTGTCTCCCCGCCTGTCTCCGACAACGCCCGGCAACTTCTTCAGTTCTACAAGACATCTCAAACCGAAGCGAAGAACAGTATCCTCGCCAAAGCTGGTGAGCTTGCGGGATCAGAACGGCTTAAGCCCACAGCCAAAGGTCGCCTGCAGACGATCCTTGCCAGATACCGCTGATTGACTCACCACACGTTACGCTTTTGCAGCTGGGACGATAAGGAAGAGCATGCAATGCAAAGCGGTCCCGAGGCATCTGCACCGTCTCTTGCTGAAGAAGCTTGCGAATGAATCCGTCATCCACGAGCGGTGAGACGCGCGTCGCGGTCCTGGTTGACTGCGACAACGTCACCCCAGAGATTCTCGAGTATGCATTGCGCGTGATCGCTCAGTTCGGCCGTGTTGTCTTGCGTCGTGGCTACGGGAATCACGGCACTCTGGCGCACAAATGGCAGGATGCGCTGGTTCGCTTGGCATTCACCCCCTGCCTGCAGTATCAGTACGCGGCCGGCAAGAACACCGCGGACATCGCGCTGGCTCTCGATGCAATGGAGGCGATGTTTGATCGCCGGGCCGACACCTTTTGCTTGGTCACCAGTGACTCCGACTTTGCTTACCTCTGCCGAAAGCTGCGCGAACGCGGTGCGACGGTCTGTATCGTCGGCGAGGCCAAGACGCCAGATGCGTTACGCAATGCCAGCGACCAATTCTTCGAGTGGGTGAAACCAGAAGCTTCTGAACTGCCACCGGACACGGCCGAAAAAGCCGTCGTGAAGGCAGCGATGGTCAAGGCGGAAGCGACGAAGCCGGCAGCCAAACGTAGGCCACGTTTCCTCGTCGATGCAGTCAGCCTGCTCGCCAGCGATACCTCCGAAGGCAAAGTCGGTCTCGGGGCCCTCGGGCAGTATCTCAAGCGCACCGACCCAGCCTTCTCGCCAAAGCTCTATGGTCATTCAGGGCTGCTCGACATGGTGCGGACCTATGATCTTCTGGTACTGAGGCAGGAGGCCGAGGGACTTTGGTCTGTGAGCTTGGCCACGGTTGATGAAACGAAGTAGCTGGGATATTGCCAAAGAGAAGCGTCTGCCGGCATGGGCCCCTGTCGGGGGGAGGTTAAGCAAGTGCTCGAGCACCTCCTCAATCGCGAGTGCCAAGTAGGCCCCCGGCGAGAAGTGGCTTGCCTTCAAATTCCCTAGATGCCGTGAGATGAGAGGTTTGTTACCATTTGTCTTCCTCGGGAGGGAGTGATGAAGGAAATTGTTGGCTTCCTTGCGTGCTTGGCCGCGGTCGTGGTGATCCTGGATCCCACCACCGCAAAGGTTGATCGGCGGTTTCGAACGGGTTACAAGAACAACGAGGTTCCCGTTCATACGCCCTGGAGCAGCAGATTAAGGCGAGCCGGATTTCTGGCTTGCTTGGCATTTCTGTGCTTTGCTGCGCCAAGCACGCTCGTCGCGTTGGCCGGTGGCGCTGCCGCGTTGGTGGGCCTTCTAGCGACGTGGCATCTCTATCCGCAGTTCTGGTCCCGCTACCAGCGCAACGGCACCTCGAATGCGAAGTTCCTCGCCGCACGAACGTCGATGACCTTGGCCATCGGCGGTTTGGCCGGGTATACGGCTTTTCAGGCCGCGTCGAGTATGTCGACAGGGGATACGTCCGCTGCAGTGCCTCCGACAACTGCCTCGGCGCCCGCGACAGTCCGCCCTAGGCCTCCCGTTGCTGCAGCGACGCCACCAGATCAACGCCGCGCTCCTTCTCCCGCGCCGGAGCCCCTGTCGTCCGTGGAGTCTGTAGTGACATCTTCGCCGGGTCCCGGCATGCCGTTGACACATGCAGCACCGACGCCAACCCGAGTGCCTGTAGGCAGACCGGTTTCGAATGCACGCGATGAAGATGACGGGGACGGCGACGAATCGTCGGCTCGCGTAGCTGAAAGTCCACGGGGATTGCTTGGACCAGGTGTACGAGGGATTCCTGGCGTACGCCCTCGAAGCGAAATTCCATTTCCTCCCGCCTACGCGCGGGGGGCGCTGCGATCTAACGCCAACGCATCCGCAGATCAACCGAATGCGCGCGATCAGTCAGATGTTGGTCCGATGGGTGAAGGTCCTTGACAACCCGCTTGATAGACGCTGCCTGACGAGTACCTCCACCGATTCATCAATTGCCTCCAAGCCACCATGACAGATCAAATCAGCTTCGGCCAGTTCAATTTCGATCCCAACAACAATTTTGCGGACAATGCGGAGCCGCGGTGTCCGCTCGTGCTGCTCCTCGATGTCTCGGGCTCGATGTCGGGCGCACCGCTACAGGCGCTGAACGAAGGCCTGGTGACGTTGAAAGATGAGTTGGCTGCAGATTCTCTGGCCATGAAGCGCGTCGAGATCTCCATCGTTACGTTCGGTCCTGCGCAGATCCACACGCCGTTCACGAGCGCGTCTTCGTTCTATCCACCGGTGCTGACGGCGCAAGGCGACACGCCGATGGGTGAGGCCATCAGGCAAGGCGTCGAACTCGTGCGCCAGCGCAAAGAAGATTACCGGGCAAACGGCGTCCCTTACTACCGTCCGTGGATCTTCCTGATCACCGATGGGGGGCCGACCGACGAATGGCACTCGGCAGCGGCACAGGTGCGGGAGGGAGAGGAGAGCAAGAAGTTCGCCTTCTTCTCTATTGGCGTCCAGGGCGCCAACATGGATGTCCTCAGGCAAATCAGCAGTCGTGCACCGCTCTCGTTGCAGGGCCTGAAATTCCGCGAGCTCTTCAGCTGGCTCTCCTCCTCCCTGAAGTCGGTCTCCCAGTCAACGCCTGGAGAACTGGTTGCCCTCCCTCCACCCTCGGGCTGGAGCTCGGTGTGACCTGGCGGGTAGTCAGCGCTACAGCGATCGGAACATCTCATCAAACCAACGGAACAGACTGCCAAGACGAATGCTGGGCTTTTGTCGAGAGCCTCGGCGGTGAGGACGTTCTAACCGTCTTTGTATCCGACGGAGCAGGCTCTGCACTCAAGGGCGGCGAGGGTGCGAACTTGGCCATCCAAGCGGCTGTCCGGTTTATCGCTGAGGCGCTTTCCGAGCCGCACGTGCCGCTCACAACAGTATTGGCACAAGCATGCGCTCAATCGATTCATGATGCGATCGCGGCAGAGGCGGCAATGTGCGAACTGACGCCGCGAGACTATGCCTGCACCCTTCTCGGAGTGATCTCTCGCAGGGATTCCACCCTCGCCTTTCAGATCGGCGATGGCGCCATCGTCCTGGACATCGGCAACGGCTTGGAGGTCGCCGTTGAACCAATGACAGGCGAGTACGCCAACATGACGAACTTCGTTACGCAGACAGATCATGCGAAGGTGCTCGTCGCGCGCGTCTATCCAGCGCCTGCGCTGCATGTGGCCGCATTCAGTGATGGTCTTCAACGTCTGGCGCTGAATATGTCAGCAGGTACAGCACATGCGCCATTCTTCCGACCCTTCTTCGATGTACTTGCAGCAGCCTCGCTGGAGCAAGAGGATGCACTCCAGGTACAACTGGCGGAGTTCTTGAAGAGCAAAGCTGTCAACGAGCGGACGGACGACGACAAGAGTTTGGCACTGGCCTCATGGATCGGTAGTGACAGTCTGAAGACGAACGCGGAAACGCCCGCGTCCAGCGAACTATGACGATGAGGCGCAAGCTTTGGACAGGTGCCGGCGCGCCCCTCGAACTCGGGGCTGAACTCGGAAAAGGCGGCGAAGGCAGCGTGTTCGAGGTGCCAGCTGATGGCAAGTCGGTCGCGAAGATCTACCACCAAGGACTGGACGCCAAGAAGCAGCAGAAGCTTGCTTTCATGGCCGCGAATGCTGACAAGGAACTGCTCGCCTATTCAGCTTGGCCCAGTCAGACGCTCCATTCAAGACAAGGCGGCCCCGTCGTTGGCTTTTTGATGGAGCGTGTGGCCAATCGCAAGCCGATTCACATGCTCTACGGTCCGGCGCACAGAAAGCAGGACTATCCGAAGGCCGCTTGGGACTTTCTCCTCCACGCAGCCCGAAACACCGCGTCGGCGTTCGAAGCAATACATCGGCATGGCCACGTTCTTGGGGATGTGAATCAAGGCAACGTCCTCGTGGGAACCGACAGCAGGGTAATGCTGATCGACAGCGATTCGATGCAGATCACCGCCGCTGGCCAAATCCACCTGTGCGAGGTGGGTGTCTCGCACTTCACACCGCCTGAGCTTCAGGGTGCGAGCAATTTTTCATCAGTTGCACGCACACCGAATCATGACGCCTTTGGACTATCGCTGCTGATTTTTCATCTGCTGTTTGGCGGCAGACATCCTTTTGCTGGACGCCCGCTACTTGATTCGGTGGGGAACTCGCTTGAAGAGGACATCAAGGGCTTCAGGTTCGCCTATGGCTTCGATGCGGGAAGGCGAGGGTTTGCTCCCCCTCCCCGCTCGATCGCGATGGACCTGGTTCCTGCACAGACGCAGGCGATGTTTCAGCGCTCGTTCACAGAGCCGGGTGCTGCGCCAAATGGTCGCCCCACTGCAACGCAGTGGGTCGCTGAGCTGGATCGTGTTCGGGGAACCCTGAAAACTTGCTCCAAGTCCAGGATGCATGTCTTTCCCGGGCATCTGACATCTTGTCCATGGTGCGCGCTAGAACAGTCCGGGGTGGTCTTTTTCATCGACCTGGCGGTCTACACCGCGAATGTGGGCAGTACGTTCGTCTTGGCGCAGGTGTGGGCGGCCATTGAAGCGGTAAAAGCGCCGAGCTTGCCTGCCGCCCCCAAGCCCAGCGACTTCACCTCTACGCCCACGCCGCTTCCGGATGGGATGACCAAGAAAAGCAATCGTGCCGCCTTGTGGATCGCAACAGTCCTCGTGCTGGTCTTGCTGATCGTGGTCTTTCCCCAGATCTGGCCGCTATTCTGCCTGCTGGGTGTCGGCATATGGCTAACGACCAAGGACACCGAGAGCAAGGCCTATTCAGAGGAAATGAACCGCCGACGAGCGAATCATCGGGCTGCTCAAACTGCCTACGACAGGCTGCTGGATGGTTGGCAGCAGGCAAACGCCGCGCAGCGTTTTTCTTCTGAGAAGCAGGGACTTGCGTCGATCCGCGACACCTACAACCACTTGCCCGCAGCCGAAAAGAAGCTGCTTGATCAGGTCAACTCCCAAGCTCGCGCGCGTCAATTGAAGGACCACCTCGACCGATTCTTCATCGATGACGCGTCCATATCAGGACTGGGTCCGGCCAAGAAGGCAGCCCTGCGATCGTTCGGCATCGAGACTGCCGCTGATGTCGACTGGGAAAGCGTTATGGCGGTACGAGGATTCGGACAAAAGCTCACGGCGTCCGTAGTGGCTTGGAGGTCCAACTGCGAGAGGTCTTTCCGGTTCGATGGCTCTCCGAAAGCACTGCAGGTCGACATCGCACGCGTTAAGACGGTGATCGCGACTGAAAGAGCAAAACTGGAATCGGAGTTGCGTAGCGGTCCGGAGCGTCTCGGCCGCATCAAGGTTGAGACTGAAGCAGCACTGACGAGGATGAAATCGAGTCTGTCAACCGCAGCACAGAGCTTGTCTCAAGCAGAGGCGGATTTGCTGGCTTGATCAAGGGGACTAAGCGGGTAAATGCACGCGGCCGCAATTAAGCTGATACCTTTCTGGTACCGCTGTGACTGCATCTTGGGATGCAACCCTGGGCACCACCATGCAGGCACACGAAATGGCCATCCCGAAAGAAGCCGTGGTTCCCTGCTTATTGATGGTTTGAGGTCCGCCTGAGGCGGGCATCCGTGAAGGACGGCTGTTCAGCGGTTTGTGGTCAGTCGACGCCGGTCATCGTGCTCACGCTTTCAGGCACGTGGCGGTCATAGCGACTTCATACCCGCTGCCACAATCCGCTGAAGTCGGCACCGGAATGATGCAACTTGAAGAGCCGGGCTCGCGCATACGATCGCGGCAACAAACACGCTCAGCGTCGACAAGGTCCCGCTGACCTGCCCCCTTTAGACGTGCCAATGTCTAGTTAGCGAGTCCAAGGTGTGGAGACTACTTGATCTCCGGTGATTGCCTTGCATCGCCAGCGCGCTGGCGATGCAAGGCAGCGAAGCTGGCCGGCGAGATGCGCCCCAGTGAGCTGTGGGGCCGCACCTCGTTGTAGTCGCGCCGCCAGCGGGTTATCTCCTGACGGGCCTGCGCCAGCGTCTCGAACCATTGCTCGTTCAAGCACTCGTCCCTGAACTTGCCGTTGAAGCTCTCGACGTAGGCGTTCTGGGTCGGGCATCCGGCATCGTTGAGCAGATGCCGAACACCGCGTGCCGCTGCCCACGCCATGAAGGCCCGACTGGTGAACTCTGGCCCCTGATCGGTGCGGATGGCCAGCGGGTAGCCGCGGAACTGCGCTGCCTGGTCCAGCAGGCGCACGACGTACTCGCCACCCATGCCGTGGTCCACCGCGATGTCCACGCACTCGCGGCTGAAGTCATCGACCACCGTCAGGCACTTGATGCGCCGACCGTTGGCCAGCGCGTCCATCACAAAGTCTGCGCTCCAGGTGTCATTGACGTGCTGGCTGGCTGCCAGAGGCTGGCGCTCGCCCGTGGGGCGTTTGACCTTGCGGCGCTTGCGCACCGACAGGTTGGCCAGCTTGTACAGGCGCCACACACGTTTGTGGTTCACTTGGTGGCCTTCAAGACTCAACAGGTCGTGGATGCGCCGATAGCCAAAGCGCCGACGCTCGTGCGCCAACTCGACGATGCGCGTGCTCAGGCTGGCCGTGGACTCGTTCATGCTGGGCGGCTCCCGGTAGCTGGTTCTGGACAACCCCGCATAGCGACAGGCGCGGCGCTCGCTAATGGACAGTTCCTGAACCATCCTGGCAGCGGCCTCGCGCCTGGCCTGCGGGGTCAGCGCTTTACCCCGAAGCCCACCTTCAGCGCTTCGATGTGCAGGTGGGCCTCTGCCAGCAGCTTCTTGAGCTTGGCGTTCTCGCTCTCGATCTCGCGCAGCCGCGTGGCTTCGCTGGCCTGCATGCCGCCCTCGGCCTGCTTGAGAAAACCGATGATCTGTTCGTCGGTGAATCTGCTCTTCTTCATATCCGTTCTTCCTCTGAAAACGGACTCTACTAACCTTCAACTGGTACGCCCTATGGGGAGCAGGTCACCGCAACGCTTGTGGCAGACAAGGTTGACGACGACGCGCCACTTCAACAAGAATTCCGAGAATTGCAAAGTTGCAATGGAGGTGCGCTAGACTCTACACGCTGTCGCCGGGAGTTCTTATCAACGTGACGAAAGCTCCTAGGCTTGCTGCTTGAGCTCTCGACGGATTTCCTCAGTCAGTACAGACACTTCCGAGGAGAGAAGCCTGTATTCGGAGGTGACCTGCTCCTGGCTCTTATTGGCGAGGAAGAAAAGCTTCCCCGCTACCTCCATCAAGAGACTGACCAATCTCGAGCTTCGATCCAGTTGGTTGGATTGCACCCAGCGGTCGAGTGCTCCGCGGGAGAGCCCGTAGAGCTCTTCCTCCCAGCCGGCGCCATTCACAGCGAAAAGAATGTCTCGCTGCGCAGCAATGCGATTGTTGAATTCGGTCATTGATGTACCTCGGCAAGCAGTTGTGACATCCACGCTCGGACTGTAGTAACTGCCCTGATTGCAAGCATAACTTCTTCCCGTGTCAGCGCGACGCCAATGCCGCGCGTCGACAGCACTCTGGCGCGCGTGAGCACATCAAAGGCACCGGCTTCCACACCCAACGGAATATCGATCAGCATAGGCGACCTTCTGGAGAAGACCGGACTTCCCCGCCAAAGCGAATAGCAAGTGGCGAGATTTCTGACGCCCAGGAACATGCAAGACAGATTGAACGTGGCGTTGACGTGGGTTTGTGTCAGTTGTTGGGCGGATTCGGCGAAAAGCCGAGCGAACTTGTTGCAGTCCTCAATGCCTGACCTGTACGTTCCGGGCGCGCCCAACGACCCCAGAAAGTCCACACCGTCGGATGAGAACAGGAGCTTGGACTCCAGATACAGGTGCCACGCAAAAGGGTTGCCCTCGATCCACAGGTCACGCAGCCGCGCATGCTGGTAGATGGAAAATTTCTCGCTGTCGAGATCAGGGCCGGGTCCGGTGATGCAGGCCAGCAGGTCAACGTCCGAGGATCGATCCACCTCACCGCGGCATATTGAACCGAACGCGTAATAGTGCGTGCTCATCGACGGCCGAAACGCTTCACCAAGAGCGCAGTGAGCAGTGAGAGGGCCACCAACCGGGCCGCGACGATCAGCGATGCAGCGGTGGTGGTGTGCGAGGGGCGTGAAAGCGTGCCCAAAAATATGGCTGGTGCGTCTTTCAAGCTCTGCCAGTAATTGAGGATCGTCGCCGAACCGTTGGACGCATTTGCGTCATAGATCGCAATCGCCACCATCGCAAAGAGGATCGTTCTGAGCAGCTTGGGAATACTCTCTCCGTTTCCCCAGACGAAGTGAAGCACCCAGAACTCGACCCAGGCCAGGAACTGACGCACGCGGCGCAGGCCGGGGTACTTCTTGCGATGAAACTCCTCTTCGGACGCCCAGGATTCGAGCAGGTGACGCGCGGTGGCGTGGAGTTCGAGCATGATGGCCTCATTAACGGCCTTGGCGTCGCCAATTTGTTGAAAGTTCATCCGCAACGAGCGCGCGAAGCGCATCTTGAGATTTTCTTCCGTGGGATTCCACACCGTCAGAATATCCGAATCGACCTGACAGCGCTCGAACGTCGCATAGTTGAACTTCGAACCAGGAAAGCTTGAACCTTGAAAACTACAACCGATGAATCGGCAGCCCGTGAAGTTGCACGAGTCAAAAACACAGTTTCGCAGGTAGCAGCCGTCCAACACGCTGTGCTCAAACGATACATTCGTGAATCTGATGCCAATCGCATTCAGGCGGGTGAAAACCTTGTACTTAAACGCTGAAGCCTCATCCACCACGTTGCGCGGAACATATTGGTCGGTGATGAGTTGTCTGTTACCGGGGGAGAAGCATTCCGGAATCGGACGAAAGGGTTCGGTTGCCATAGCAGCCCCAGGATGGAGATGGCTCACGTCCGCTTGCACGAAGACCAAGCGACAAACGATCAAGTGGGCCAGATACCTCGATTATGTCTTGCAGCACCATCGTTGCGCATGGGCGACGCCCCACCGGCGAGTTGATGTCGCCCTACAAGCCTAGGTAGCGGCGGCAGCGCAAACGGTCGATCTTGAATAGGACGGTCCGGCTTCATATGCTCGACTCGCTGCCACCTGAGTACCGCCTCACCCCCGCAAAACCTGCGTTGCGATGCATCCAACGGTGGCCGGCCTTCACCACTGCCAGCGGGCTAGGCCTTGCTCCACTGCGGCCGGCGAGTTGCTCTGACAGTGGCAACCTTGAATAGAGTAGTCGTAGCTTTACGTGACCGACTCAACGCAGTCTCGGGTTATCGCGCTTTGCCCATGGCAAGTCTCCACCGCTGACCACTCGATTGCGAAACAACTTCAGCGTAAGGAGCGCTTCGGGATAACCCGTAATCGAACCAGTTGGATGGCGCTCGACATTGAGCCCGATGAAGAGAACCTCTTCGCGACGCTCAAGGCCACCGCTGAGGATGGCAGCGAGTTGGCCCAGGTGCGAGTCAAATCGGACCATCAGCTCGGTCGTGTATCCGTACAACGTTGGGCCGAGCTACCCACGGCCGCGAGAAGACCAGGGCTGGCGTTCGCCTGCCCGCTTTGACAGGTCGATAAGGCCCGTTGTCGCCCGCTTCGAGCGCTTGCTCGGCGCCTCTGCTACCCGCGAGGCACTGGCCACAGCTTTCCATGATGATCTCTCATCGAGTTGACGGTCAGTGAGCGTCCAGTCCGACCATCTTGACCGGCCGCACGCGGGTCACTTGGACTGCAGCTGTGCTCCGACGTAAGCCACGCACTCCACGAGGTTGAGGGCGGCCAGCAGCAGGAACTTCTCGGCGTCAG